>Ga0116227_10012712_pt1 | contig 13586 bp, 12 predicted proteins | sample S1TSphgellanicum_FD_89693 | JGI IMG/M metagenome (GOLD analysis project Ga0116227, IMG submission 89693) | Host-associated microbial communities from peat moss isolated from Minnesota, USA - S1T2_Fb - Sphagnum magellanicum MG | ecosystem: Host-associated > Plants > Peat moss > Unclassified...
GCAATTTTGTGTTATAGCCAAAGTGATGATCATCCACAGGAAGGTTTAGCCAAAATCAAGCTAAATCTGAAAATCCAAATGTTAATAAAAAAAAGAAAATCTTCTATATTATTAGCTACTCTTACTTACTTACTTGAACCATGATTAAAAAGCCTGGGGATTTTTCTGGAGTTTTGGTCGAATTATGGCTATTTAAAATCTCAAAAAAGCACATGATTGATTTGTTTCAGCACGTTTGAATTTTTAATATATTATTTTGGCTATATATATAGCCAGCCAAACAAAAAGGCGGCTGGTGCTGGTGCTGTGTTGTTTTCGCTGTGTTTGGTTTGTGAGCGGAAGTGAACGTGTTGTGTACTCGCCTCGCTCGCTGCATGTTTCCTTCTCTTCTGCTCATTTCCCCATTTGCGATTTTGTTTTGTGAGACGTTGTTGCTGTTGTTGTTGTTGTTAAGGAAATGCTATCCCTTCCATAGTTTCAAAAAATAAAAAGCTTCTTTGGTTTCACAGAAGCGTCGTTGTTGTTACGTTGTTAGATCATTTTGCCTTTTTGGTCTTCTGCTTCTTCTTCTTCATCATTGAACAGCAATGGCTTCAGACTTTGGTTCAGATGAACGCGCAATGACTGCGCCGCAGCAGCAGCAGCAGCAACCCCAGAGTTTCTTCTTCTTCTTCTTCTACACATGAGAATCAGGATCTGTAGTAATTTGTTGCTGATAGAAGAAAAAAATTTGCTGCATTTTTCTGTGGCGAAGTTTTCATAGCGGCCAGCCGTGGACGTCATCATGGGAAATCCTTCTTCCCCGAGCTCCAAACTACAGAAGAAGACCACCGTCGTGACCCCGTCAAAGAGTAGCCATCATCAGCATCATTATCATCGGCGAGCGCCTTCCATGACAAGTCTCTCACCTGGTGATAATACTCAAGGGAAAGGGGTGGCGGCTTCTTCTTCTTCTTCTTCTTCTTCTCCCGAGAGAACCAACAATGGAGCTGCAAAATCTGGAGCTAGTAGTAACAACAACACTCCAAGCCCTGGAGCAGGAGGAGGAGGTTCTGGGGAGAAGGGCAACAACAGCATGTCACCTGCTGCTGGTGCTGCTGCTAAAGATGCAAAAGTTGTAAGGAGAAGATCAAGGTCATCGTTGGGTGGTGCAGACGAGTTTGTGAGAGGCATTGATTTCAATGCTGCAGCAGTAGCAACGCCACCTGCTGCTGAAGACAACAAGAAGACAATCATTCCACCTACAGTGGAAGAGAAGAAACATCCCTTTCTCCTTGCTCGAGGTATGGCTCTCCAACGTCTCTATCAATGTTCACTTCCACTGAAGAAACCCTGGATGATTATCTAGAGCTCAAGTTTCTGTCAGCCAGGTTGAGGGTTCTGGACACAACTGGATACAATGTCTTTGAATCTCTTCCTCCTGGAGGTGAGTGCAGCTGCTGCAGGGAAGGAATTCTGACTCAAAATGTAGTGATACGTGCGAATGCAGGAGGGATTGGCAGGAACGGGGTTCGGAGTGGGACTCCTTCTCAGTCACTGCAATCTCCCCAGGGGACAAAACCACAACAACGCATTTCTACACCACCGGGTAAGGAGAAGACTCCTGCTCTATTAGTACGAGGAGGAGGAGGAGCTGGATCAGCTTCCTTGACTCCTTCACCCAAGAAAGCTGAAACAACAAGCAGGAAAGCAGAGAAAGAACTGTCCTTGGCAGCAGCAGAGAATGCAACAACAGCCAAACCTGTAAGAGGAGCGCAGGGAGGCCATTCAATCTCAACTGGACAACACCAAAAGCAGAATGGGAGCAGTGCAACGGTACTTCTAGCAACATCTGAGAAATTCAAGGTTGCTGGAGATGATGACGATAGCTGCTCCCGCACATCCTCTGACATGTCAACAACGCCATTGCAACCTGGTCAGTCATCTGTGTCCACCCTTCTTGTTGCTGCACTGGTTTCTCTATTGTGTGGATTGTATGTTTGAGCAAGAAAACGACTGTCAGAACTGTACATATTGAATTTATTTTTGCTTACCTTACAGTTGTGTCAATCTTGAATTCTTCTCAGGATTATGTGTTTGTCTGGAGATTGAGCGACTGTTTGCATTCTTTGCAGACCTTGAAAGGAGCTCAATTTCTCAACCATTGGCACATGAAGGGTTGACAAGGTCAGAGATCTTGGTGTCTATAGAGTTACCAGTTTATCATGAAGGTGAGACTACTGCAGAGGAGTTGATATCCAATGAAGTTAATCAGGTTCAAGATGACCAGCTGCACTTGCCTATTGAGGATGCAGAGGAGAAGACTTCCACAGCTTCTACAGAGTTGTCATCATCAAGCCTTGACTATGCACAGCAGCAGGAGGGCTTGCAGAATGCAGACTCTGGTGAGCACAAGTTAGCTCTGCCAACTTTACGATCATCTTCTTCACAACTGGCTTGTGAGCCACAAGGTTGGAATGAAATGAATGTTGAGGAACCAACTGCCAGTGCAGCAATGAAAGACATGCAAACTCACCAGCCCTCTACTGATATGGGTGGCACTCAAGAAAACCAGGTTGATCTGCAAATTGCAGAAATTGGGGAAAGTTCATCAACTCCTGCAATCTCTTCAGAGCCACCTTCTCCTAACCTTCTCTGTGCAGAGGCAGAGGCAGAGGAGGAGGAGGAGGAGGAGGAGGCATTCACCACAGCAGCTACCTCAGAAGAGTTGAGTTTGAGCACAGAGAAAAACCTCCTGATAGGGATCCCCTCTGAAGACCTATCTTCTCACCTATCTCATACCTCCATGAACCAGGGGAAATATGACGGGATGACTGCTGAGCAAGAAGTTTTGGAGTCATCTTCAGACACATCTCTTGAGAGGTCAATCAGACCTGATGTTGGTGAGGATCATGGTAGGAGTGGAAATCTTAACACTTCAAATTTTCTGGTTATGGAGCCAATGCCCGACTCAGGGTGTAGTTCAGCGCAGGACAGTGTAACTGTGGGTGATGATAGTCAGGAGTTGATTGCTGCCACAACACAAAACACCATGGCTTACCCAAGTAAAAACTTGGAATCTCCTGCAATTTTCCTGGATCTGGAGGAAGCAGTTGGGACCCACTCTGAGAGTGCAGCAACATTTTCTCCCGGTACTTTGCAAGAAAGCATTGTGTTTCCTGATAATGATCAGGAAACTAACAAGAACACAGTGTCCCTTTCTCACGGATTGTTGACAGCCTCTCTTGATAGTTATCATGACCTCCCTTCAGAGCAGTTAGCAACTTCTCCTAATTCTAAACAGGAAACTGACATTCAAGCTGCAACTTCTGTCACCCCACAACAAGCCTTGGAGCCAGATCTGGAGCAACTGCCATCTGCCAATCAGGAAGAGTTTTTGGTGCTTGAACAGGAGCCTGGGCTAGAGGAAACTTCCACAAATGTGTTTGTCTTACCAAGCACCCACTCTCTGAATCCAGTGCACTTGGATGAGGAGAGTTTGGCTGTACTTGCTTCTAGCCAGAAGTCACCCACTCTGGATCGTTCTGTTGAAACAGGATCAGTTGCAGTGGATGCTAACCAAGATCCTCCAGTCTCTACCTTAATGACTGATTTCCTTGCCTCAAGTTCTGCCAAATCCGTCAATGCGGATCTTGTGGAGGGTGCAATCATCAAAGATGGGGATAATCAGTTCTCTGCAAACAGGAGGTTGGATATGAACAGAATTGTGGAAACAACGGAATCTGAAAATAGAATGTCACCAACAATCAGAGAAGTATTGGAAGAAGTGGTGACCAATGCTCCTGATTCATGTGCAGAGGAAGAAGCTACAGATGGTGTGGATAAAGGGAGCATGGCACGCTTGCTTCAGGAAACAAGTTTGAATCTTTTGGAAATGGGAGTTTCAGCCTCGTTAATACTGGCTGAGGATGTAGTAGTCAAAGAGACCAAATCAGCAGCAGTTCAAAACAACTGGATGATGCCAGGTGATGGAGGAGGACACACCGAGAAGTTGCCACTAGACACAGGAATTGGAAGGGGCACAATCCCTGTGACAGAGAATGCTCATCATCATTTGCATTTTGACATCCAGGATGAAGCTGTAGCGGCCATCCTCCATCAAGATTTGGGTGTTGATGACAAGGTGGCACATATTTCCTCACTGAAAAAAAATGCTGGGAACATAGCAGAATTTTCTTGCTGAATGTTTTTTTTGTTTTTGGTTGTGGAAGCAGAGTTTGTGTTAAACATCCTTTCTGCAGTAGGCACAAGGTGAGTTACTTTTGTGAATTGGAGATTTTGAACTCAGTTGTTTGGGTATGTGGCAGACAAGTGCAACCACAATAGTACATGATCTTCCTGTACATGAAGGTTCACAAGGCAACACTATTAAAAAGCTTGAAGATCTTGAGATGGCTGCTGCCCATGGTGTTGCACCCTCACTGCCACTGGAGCCTGCAGAGACAGCAAAACCAATGCATGGGGCTGAATCAGATACCATTTCTGAGAGGGAACCAGGTGAATGCCTTGAAACCACGGACCTTGATTGAACTGCATTCGAAGCTTGAATACCCATTCTGGACAACTTCAGGCTGTAGTTGTTGAGCTGCGGCCAAGATTGTGTGTGTGCAGATTACTGACAGAAATCCCTCCATTGGTTTACAGTTCTCACACACGGGTTTTGCATGTGAAATGGCTTTCAGGAGGGGTTCCTCATATTGTGCTAGTTGATGCCTTGGTCTTGCAGGTTCTGCATCTCTTAGAGGTCATCTGATCTATGATGATACATCTGAGGCAGCTGAGGAATTAGATAGATCCAACAATGTGTCTGATGGAAGTTTTGATATGGCAGAAGACGAGAGAGTTGCTGAAGCAGTCATGGGAGAAGTCAATCTCTGTAAGCAGGAAGAGGACATAGCTGGTGAATCGGCTGCTGCTGCTGCCCACATGTCCCCTCTTTTTGAAACTAGACCTGCTCCAACACAACAGCATAAGCCTGCAGTTCCTGCAGAAGAGCCAAAGTTGGAAGAGATTGAAGGACAAGGGTTACATCTGAACTGTCTTGATGAACTTTGTAGATCTCTTGAAGCTGAAAATTGTGATACAGTTATGTCAGTGGGAACACCAGACATCTCTGAAGGGCTCCTCCACCCTGAGAGGAATCTGGAGATGCCAGGGGATGAAAGATCTGAAACTGAGGTAAACGGGAAAGAGCAGAGACCTCGTGACGAACAAACTATGACCCTTGCAGCTGACACCAATTGCCCAGTTGCTTCAAAGCAGATGCTAGACAATGCAGGGGATTACCCAGTGAAAACTTCTGAGAAACAAGAAGCTGAGAGCTCTGGAGACACATCTGCTGAGGCATCCCTGAATTTCAATCCAAGTCATGCTCCAACTATGCAGGACAATTTTGTGGTCCCTGCAAAGGAGCTGGTGACAGTTGATGGTGTGGGTGAAGATGTGCATCTTACTGTTCCAATTCTTCCTTCGTCTGTTGCCTCAGATAATGAGGTAGAGCAGTTGGATTATGACAACTATCCAGTATCTCCAAATGGAACCTGTAATGTTACGGAACAGCTGGAAGAACTAGCTAAGACAGAAGGATTGCAAGGGGTCAATGATTTGGATGAAGAAAAAACCAGCTTAGCTACTGGTGAAGGTGCCCACTTGAACTCTTGTATGAAGACATTACATGCTCCAAGCATGCAAGAGAGCTGTGCATATCAGGCACAGAAGACAGCTGCAGAGAAAGATTCAGGTGAATCAGTGGATCTGCAGTCCAGGCACATTCTATTGGGTACCTCACCTGCTGCAACTGGAGACAATGAAGAAGAGACAACAAGTGGTCAGGCAAATAGGAGTTCTGATGGTGCCAGTATTGAACTGGAATCTCTCCCAGGTACGTACACTACCACAAATTGCTTGTCATGTTCAAGTATTTCATTTCTCCTGAAGTACACTGTTATGAAAAGTTGTTGCAGATAGGGATAACATATGAGAGATTGTGGGTACCTGTTTTGGGGACTCATGGTTTCATTACTGATTTCCCACCTTCCTGGTGCAAAGACCCATTGTTTATGTACAGCAATTGACATGGAAAACACAGGCTACATTGTTTGCATCAGCTGTAAATGAATACCAACTGATTTCTTACATTTATGTCTATGTCAATGGGAGAACGGAGTTGAGGTCTAAAAGGCAGTCATAATCAGGTTGAGGTGTTTTCTTTCATCTTTCCAGAACTATCATCATGGATGAAAACTGGCTTGTTGAAAGTTTTGATGTGGCTGTGCAGGAACCAATGAAGATAATGTTGACCTCAACAAACCAAGCAATGATCATGTCAGATGTAATGGTGTGCAGGCTCAACAAGCTGATTTAGTGAAGGAACAAGCTATTTTAGATGTTAGAGAACCATGCGAAAATCACAGCCATGACACAAATGAATCTGAAATAACTGATATGAGCAATGAAGCTCCTCTCCCTTTGACATGTTCCAATCAATTAAAGGAGAACACCTGTGAGGTTTCACATGCTTCATCAACTGACGTCATTGATGGTGAGGTTCCAACCTGCGATCAAACTGGACTGCAGACACATTTGAGCTCAGATGTCACGCAGATACAAACAGCTGACCACAACCACAGTTCAGTTTCTTTCAAAGGCTCAACCTTGCTTCAGAAACCCATGTTGATAACAAATGGCCACAGCCTGGAAACCATGCTGCAAGCATCTAATCCTGAAACTGCAGAAAATCATGAACCGACTTCTACTACCATATTTTCTGTACAACACCCACGCTCAAGCTCCCAGCAGGACCATTTGTGGGAGGAGCAAGCTGAAGCATATTCAAGTGGAGGCAGAGGGACTCCTGCTCGCTTGGAAGTGCTCACAACCAATGGATTTCACTCCCCATCACCTGGTCCTGCAGCAACATCTCTTGATGACCAGATTCTACCTGCGTCAGGCCCTATAAAGGACAGCATACAAGATGCCATGGCCTCCTGCAGCAGAGTTGAGAATGGCAGCACTAGAAAAGAAGGCCAGAGCGGAAGAGGAAACTTTGGAAGGTCACACACACCATTGAGGAGCTTGCTTGCAGAAGATGCTTACAAGAGATCCATCTCAACAGGACCAGGAAGTTCACCATTGAAGCGGCTCTTCTCACGTATTATGGGGACTCCGCCAAGGATGGGCGACAGCAATGTCAAAGAGGTAAAGAAAAAAAATCAATCAGTTTGGAATACATGCCTTGGTGGCTCTGCTGTACAATAGATCCTCAAAAATCACTCAAGCCAAATCCATTCTCTTTCTGAATGACCCCCTGAAAAGCCTGCATATACCCAAAATGTGCCTATAATCCCTTGCAAAAGATGGGTAGTTTGCCTCCCCTCCAGAGAGCCCAATTGCCAATAGATAGATGCATGCTCTGTATCAACTGGCAGAACAAAGTGGTCTCCTGTATGTATATTGGATAGAGGTTTTGTAGCCTGGGTGTGTGTTGCATTGCATCTACATGGATGTTAAGAAAGGTTGCAATGAGTTCAGAGCTTGTTGAAAGACCATGTGCAAGCCAATGCTGTGCTTTGCTTCTCCAATCAATGCCAGCTGCTAAGATGATGTTCTCCTGTGTCAAGGAGAGAAATTGTTGGGTAATTAGAGATCCAAAATGGAGGTAGCCTATGGGTGTCGCATTGCAATTGAGGGAAAGGGCACTCATTCCTTTCTCTTCATCTTCCATTGATGATGTGTTTTCTCAAACAGCATGCATGGAATCTGGAAATTGACAGGCTTCTTAAATCCTTGTGATTCTAGAAAGCCAGGGGGCTGGAAGAGATGCCACTCATTTTTTAATACAAACAGTAGAGTTCAGTAGAGTTTATTATGCCTGTTAGTTGTTTGAATGAATCAGCATTAGTTGCCTGCTTAGAAGCTGGTTGCCAAAGCAAATACTCTCCAAAAAGTAAGTATGGGAGTTGTTGTCCGGCCCCAAAATGACTGTCACCTAATACATGTTTGTTACAAGAATGAACCTGTCGGAACTTTATCACTGAAAGAGCAGGTACAAAGAAGTGGAAATGGAGAAAGGAAGAGAGCCCCCTCACACTGGGAGCATTTCAACATTGAGGCAGAAACCCCCTGATTGGATGGAAAGGTTGTAATTGGACTAGTTCACATTACACTAGGGTTGCAGGTTGAAGAGACAGAGTAAATGTGAATGGTTGAAAAGTTGGCATGGATTGATTAGCAAATGAATGGATACTGAACCAAAAGAGGAAATGCAATTTTCTGTGCATTCATGAAGTTTTAAGAAATTTCCAAAGTCTGGAAGCTTAGGCACTTTATGATGGGCATTTAAGAGACTCGTACATACTGACATTGGATTATACTCTTAATTTGGACTCAAAATCAGTCCTGGATATGTATGGCAGCTAGTTGCAAGGACAAAGGAGCACTAACTTGAATAATGTGATGTGCATCCTGCAAAACTATCCAAAACTAATTCTAAATGTGTCGAAAATTCTGCTGATCCACGCATCACCTCTTCATGAAAATTGTGCCTGCAATGCTATGCTGCGTAAACCAACTACCAATAATCCAACTCTAAACAATTAATTGCGGACCATCCCACTAATCACCTGCGCTTTCCTCCCCCGCAACGTGATCATGAACATTGGAGCTTCTTGCAACGGCTTCTTAAATGATCTCATTCCATTGGAGTGGAGTTTGGAATTGGTTTGTGGACCAGTTCAACAAGGGGTGGCCTTGCCATTTACATTAAAAGTATCTTAAAGGCAAAAGAAGAATTATGGAAACTCAGACATTTCACCATGCAAAAATCTACCTAATCTTCAAAAATTCCTCTAAAATGAAACCAAAATCCTTCAAGATATTATAACTCTATAACTAATCTCAAGTTTCAACACAAAATCCAAAGTATCATCTTTCAAAAATCCTCATATAAAAACAGACCTACTACCTAGGGGCCAAAATCCCTTAAGCTACTATACTATACAATGAATCTAAACATGATATCCTTGCCTTAGTAGGCAAGGCCAACTAACCGTGATGTGTGTCACCTCATTGCCCTCCCTTCTAACTTTTTGTTTTTCAATCGTTGTTGCCCTGTTGAATGTGCAAATCGATGGTGCGATTACACTAATGTGGGCTCCATTGGTTATGCCATTATTCTCCAAACCAGTTCTGTACATAACATGATAGAGTTATGCATAAACCTACCCTGTATTTGGCCTCCCATTTGCCTCTGAGTTTTGAGTTATCCATACAATTACCACCATAATTTCGAGTGCTGAATTAGCCCCTTTAACACTATAGCATTTCACACACACCAATTGGTGTTATTGTTTTTACTATTTTTTTTCTTGTTCATCACAAAACTTTCCTTCCTTTGTCAAATAATAGTAACATTTTCATCAGCAAACAGTTAAAACTAGTCCATGCAACTAACTGGAAGGCACACACTTCAACCAAACATAAGCATTTGTTGTCAAGGAGCACACTGTGTCTCTAGATCTTTTTTACTGCCAACATCTCACTACTTTCTCTTTTCTTTTCTTCTGCTGTTCTGTCTGACCCAAATTGTAGTCACAAAAACCTCGCATGATAATGATATACTAAAAACACATATTTTGCCAAAACAATAAAGTCAGTCTCTCAGCAACCTCCACCTCAGCAAATCAAAAGCAAGAAATCATTACAGTGCTACAAGGATCCAGTGGTCATGTAAGGGACATACAACGGTGCAAAACTTAATTTTCACAACTCTTAGAAATGGCAGTGAATGACAAAATAACCTGGAGCTCAAGAGATTGAGAACAGAGAGATTAGTAACCAATCAATAGTGCAGTGCAGTGGGCATTAACAAAGCAAACTATTTTTGGCAGAAATAGCTTTCAAACTGGAGGAATCCATACTTCATAACAGAAAAAAATTTGAAACTTCATTCATTCTGCAAAATAAACACTCAAGTTCACACAGGTCACATCGTCAGCAATCACACTCTTGGAAATTTAAAACAAAACATTCCCCAACAACACAATAAGTCGGAAACCCTGTACTCACAGGTCCAAGCTACATCTTTAAAGAAAACCCTTCTGACAACACAGAGACCACAAAAACCACAGGTCAAAGATTTTTGCCAAGTCAATTTCCACCTCATTTCAGCAACAAAACTTCCACCTTTTCTTTGCATCCTCAAATGAACAGCACAGTATACTAGCAGCTACAGGCAGGAGAGAGTAACCTCGAGCATGGGTACCAGTCGTCCTAACATACCACTTAGAAGAATTTCCTTCAGAATGCCAAGTCAATGACATAGAAGTATCAAACTTTCTCCATATCATCCAGGCTGCAACACATCAAAATCCAGAACGGCACATAGCTCAAGTACACACGCCTAAATAGACAAGACTGATAGCACATGGCCAGAAAACACTATTTCATTCATGACCCACACTCGCAATAACACAATCGCTTGAGAAAAATGAAAGCCAACAGTGAGAAACCAAAAGACGAGTCTCCATTGAACCCAAGAAACGATGCTCTGAGCATTGTGCTCATATCTTAGTCTTCTACATACAGAACCATCATACATCTATGACGCCCTTCATCTGCTGTGTTGAAACCTCATTCTTTTCTGCACTTTTCAAAAGTTTTGATGAATGTTTGTGTCCCCCTTGAGACGGGACATCAATCTTGTAAAGAATTTCAGCTAATCAGTGTAGCTTTCATGTACAAGGAATGCTGAAAACAGCAAAGATGGCGAATAATCTTCACCACCTAGAAAACCAGAGGTAGATCTTACCGCAAGATATGACCCCAAGTTAACCCGGAGCATGTGTGTTGTCTATAACAATCACCTGTAGGACAAATCATCCCAGGACTTCAGCAGCTGCTTCTTCCGGCACAAGAAAGAAGCCTCTAAGAAGAAAATTTCCTTTCAATGCAACAGAACACAGTTTTGCGTGCAGAACCTACACTTCTCACGAAGGCCAGACCCATCCACTTACAAGGAGAGTATGAGCGGCTTCCCGGAGAGCCGCACTCCAAACCATCATCCATCGACAGCAAGCGGATCGAATCGGTTCGCATTATGCCCGGCTTAGAAGCTCCATTGGAGTGGCTACCTCAGAGCCAAGCAGCACAAAGGGGAGCGTAAGAAGACAACATCACGGGTTGGAAAAACTGACGACTTCGACTCAATCTGAACTTCCATAATCTGAACATGCATCCTCATGCTCATGAACAACACTAGACACACCACCTCCCTGTACCCTTTGTTGGAGCTCAATGAGCTCTTGTTGCATCAAGAAGAAGCGCTCCCTCAACGTCAAGTTCTCGTCCTCCAGATACGCAATATGGCTTTCCTGCTCTGCAAGACGTACTTCCATGAGCTGAGAAGTGTTGTTCGTACCATATGTCAATGGATATGTCATCTCAAACCGGCTAACATCCCGATCTAACCGCTGTTCAAGACTCTGCTCTAACTGCTGAACAGATGATTGTGGACTATGGGATGGAGCCTGCTGCTGAGTAGCAATACCAGCGCTTCTAGTAGAAGACTCATTAGCAACAGAACCAGTGCTTACGGAACGCGGCTCATCATTAAACGCTCGCAGATGTATAAGACCTGCCATAGATCCATAACCATTGACTCCAAGATCTTTAACTTCTTCCACAAGAAGACCCTCCCTATAGTGATGAGGTGCAGGAGAAAAAACAGGAGTGGAGAAAAAGGCAGGAGTAGTAGCAGCAGCAGGAGACACGAGTGAAGCCAAACCCCCTGAGCGACGGACTCTCATCAGGAACGAGCTATTGTTGAAAGGAGCCCTCGGCACGCTCTTCCTTCGCCTCGGAAAGTGATGTCTGGTCTTCAAGCGGTTTTGACGCTGCAAATCTTTCAGTCTCGGAGGATCATAAACACCGGACTGCAACACAAAGACTTTTGCACCTTGCTGCTGCTTATTATTACTCCTGTTTCGAAACCTCTGTTTCGATCCGTTGTTCCTCCACTTACGCTTCCAAGGAAGTATCACCTCTGGATATGTCCCGTGCACGACCTCCTGTCTAGCAACACCGGAGACAGAGTCCATTTTGACAGGCAAAGGAACAGGGATTCGCAAGAGACTTCGAGATAAAATGAAATCAGACAAATAGATCCTTCGAGCGAAGCGTGAAACGACCGCCGATCGCTTCAGAAGTTCCTATAAGGACTCCGACAAAAAGTATGCAAATCGATGATCTCCAAAAAGCTGTTAAATCTCTTAGAGAATCCACAAAGACGGCAGACGGCAGAGAAGCGCACCTTCGGGTGACGAAAGAAAATAAGGGAAAAAAATGAAGAAAGGAAATCAGATCAACTAGCAAACAAAGGGAAGGGAGGGTTTCGATGAAACCAATCACAGGAGATAGCTTGTGGCACTCTTTCACGACTGTTGAAAAAAGTAGCAAAGGCAGAGAGAGACAGAGAAAGAGAGACAAAGACGGAGAGATACAGATAGACCACCGAAAACTTTTCTTCTTCACGCACGATACTTGGAAAATAATCAAAACAATAGAGCATAAGAAGAGTGTTAGAAGAGAGAAGGCAGCATCGAGGATTCCAAGAGCATCGTCACCACCGCGCAAGAGCACGAGAAAAGAAACATTCACGAGAAACATGCCGCCTTGTTCTGAACAGGCGTGAGGATGTGTTCGAGGTCTTCATAATCGAACGGCGTGATAACAAACCCTCTTGCATCGGACGGTTCAGATCAACTTCCGTTGTGGATCTGACCGATGGAGTAAGCATCCGCCGCCCACTTTGATGACAGAAAGCGGGGAGGTCGTTTAGGTCTTCAGATCGAACGGCGTGAAAAATACAGCCTGCTTCATCGGACGGTTCAGATCTACTGTTGTTATGGACCTGACTGGTGGCCTACCTTGATGACCAAAAGCGGGGAGGTAGTTTAGGTCTTCAGATCGAACGGCGTAAAAAGGAAAGCCCGTTTCATCGGACGGTTCAGTTCGACTGTTGTTATGGATCTGACTGGTGGCGTACCTTGATGACAAAAAAGCGGGGAGGTGGGTTTAGGTCTTCAGATCGAACGGCGTGAAAAGGGAAACCCTTTTGCATCGGACGGTTCAGATCGACTGTTGTTGGAGATCTGACTGTTGGAGAAAAAAGCAGCCGATCGGTGCCCCCGTTCAAATTCGCCGGCGTTTTCTTAATTAAATTTTTTTAACTCGATTAAATTGCAGAGAAATATTTTGCTATTTATTTTCAATATCCTTTTTTTTGTGTGTGGAGAAATATTTTGCTGCGATTTTCATTTTTCGTCTTTTTTTTCTTTTCTTTTCTTTTCTTTTCATGAGGGATGACGGTTGTGACTGGGGTTATTATTATATTATTATGGTGGCAGAATCAGCAGTATGGACCAAACAATTCCATTTTACGGGTCCGATTCCAGTGTTTTTTTTTTTTTTTTTTTTTTTTTTTTTTTTTAAAATTTTTTTGTTTTTTTTTTTTTTTTTTTTTTATATTTAAATTTTTTTTATAATAAAAAAAATATAATTTTTTTTTATATTTAAATAATATATTTTTA
>Ga0116227_10012713_pt1 | contig 13585 bp, 8 predicted proteins | sample S1TSphgellanicum_FD_89693 | JGI IMG/M metagenome (GOLD analysis project Ga0116227, IMG submission 89693) | Host-associated microbial communities from peat moss isolated from Minnesota, USA - S1T2_Fb - Sphagnum magellanicum MG | ecosystem: Host-associated > Plants > Peat moss > Unclassified...
CAAAGGTTTTAATTTTCCCAAAGGTCCAAAACAAAAAAAGGAAAAAAAAAAAAAAAAACAAAAGCCCGTTGGGTAACAACAGGAAAAAAAAAAAAAAAAAAAAAAAAAACAACAACAATAACAATGAGCATTCCATTTTCCAAAAGCTTGCAAGGTGACTATTCTAAATTGTTTTTACTAAGGCTATTATTATTTTTAAATTATTTAAAAAATCATAGGTTATTATATATTATTTCAGATTATTTTAAATTTTTATACCTTAAGATAAAATAATTTATAATAACATAAAATACAATGACCTTGAATATCTTAAAGCTAATTAAATAGTTTAACTTAAAAGAATTTAAAATATAATTTAGAATAAATAATATAGGATTTTTAAAAATATTAAATTAAATTTATTCACATTAGTAAATTATAATAATGAACTATGTCAACTAGTAGTGAAAACATGATGTTTACATAATGACCTTATGACCTTATAGTGAAATGACTTTATTCAAAGTGAAATCATTAAAGTGCAGTGAATTTATTTCACTATTAAGGTCCCATAATGATTTAAACCAATGAATTGCAAATCATTTTTGTATTGGTGAATTTTAATCACTTAGAATTAAACTAGAATTGAGTCTAATTTTTGGAATTGGATTGGATTAAAACCAAATTTATAGCCAAAATTGTTTTGGAATCAGAATTATAACCCAAATTGATTATAAAACCAGAACTAAAAAAATTTGAATTATCATATTTTGGGGAAAATGGTCAAAAAAAGGGGTCAATTAACAATTAATTGTTGATTTCAAACCAATTTACTTGGAATTGGAACTTGAATTTTCTTTTCAAGAATCAAGCAGAAACTAAATTTGAAGTTCCATTTTTTGGCAAAATTGGAATTAGATCCATTCTAAATTTTTTGAAAGAACCAAAATTAAATGTTCATCATAAAAAATAAGAACCACTAAACATTTCTTTTAACCCAATAATTCAATCCATGAATTAGTTTGGGGTGGCTCAAATAACACAATTCCCAAATCAAATTAGCATGTCAAATATCATAACTTCCCTTGTGAATTGTTGATCTTCGTTATCAATTTCAAAATCAACGAAATTCATTTATTTCATGGGGCGAAAGCAGATCACAATGTCCATTAAATTGCATCACAAGACAATTTTTGCAAGATTTTGACTATATAATTGACCATGGAACAAAACTAAACTAATTAAGATAAATTTTTTTATCATATCTTATTTGGTGTGATCACATTGTGTGAATTTCTTGAATATATTTTGAATTGTTGTAACATATTTGGAGTTTTGGAGGATTACCAAAACCTTTATAATAATTGTTAATAAAAGTATGAATATAGTGAATTAATAACTTTGAAACTTGAAAAACATAAAACCAATATGTTTGATTCAAGTATTAATGCTGATTACAACTTTTATAGTTTTAATGCAAAAAAATTGACCAAAAACTACATTGAATGTGCAATTCATTTCAAAATCTTCAATTTCACCCAAAAAAAAAAGTAATATGTATGAGACACATTATATCAATGTTGGGTGTATTGTCCACATCTCTTTTCTTAGCTCTTGTTAAACAACTTTAGATATGAAGTCCCATCACCTCCCAAAATTTGAAAATGGTTATTTTGAAACATGTTTGAATCCCTTCAATAGAAGAATGGGAAATCTTTTGTTTTTTTGAAACTTTGTGGGGTGCATTCACAATAGCTGTTGTTAATTTTATTTTTTCAAGTGTTTTTTTTGTTAAAGGTGAAGATATTGGATAATTATGTTCATCAATTTTCTTTTAATTTAGAATAAATTGTGATCATATTCTTTCATTGGTTTTGGATGTTAAGAGTTTTTCTTTCAAATTCAACTTTGTTTTAAGTGTTCAAAAATGGAGTTTGGACAAATAAAATTTTAAAGTCTTTTTCCCCATTTTTCTTGGGTTTGAAGGGCCCAATTAATATGCTAAAATATCGCAAAATAGTTGTAATCATTGTTTATTATTTCATGTTTTAAGGTGATAACTTAAGTTGGTGTTGAAATTTTTAGATTTATTTGATACAGACATTCATAATATAACATGGGAACATATGGATGAGTTTGAAATCAATATAATGAACTTAAAAACCCAATTTTTTATAAAAATAATTTAACCAATGTTTCTGCTATTTAAAAGACTCCTAAAAGAACTTTAAATATTTAAAAATGACATATTGTTGGAAAAGTTTTAATACAATTAGTGACATAATAATGTAATGAAGCATTTTTTGAGGTCTTTCAATTTATAAATCATGGAATTAAAAGTATTCTTGAATAACCAATCATGTTTTGCCATGTTAGCATGAGTGCTTTGGCTAACCCATTGTTTTCTATGGATTCACCTAATGGAATTGTTGGCTCATTATAGTGTGATTGCACCTAAAAGCTTGATCCCATCAATTGTCTTTTTGGTATGAATTACACTTTCTAGTTCATGCATTGCTTGATTTTAGCTAGTCTAGTCATATATTAGCTTGAATCACTTGTTGCCTATCTATCACAAATTATTTTAATCCATTCTCACTTTGTTTCTTGCTAGTGACCTTTCTTTTGTTGTTCTACCTTTAAAATAATATAATTTGTCCAATTAATGCCTTTAGCAATTACTTTTATGGTGCTCCTTTGATTCTAGCTCCTTTCATTCAATGCAAAACTTCAATGGACTTCAAGTACATCCAATTTATGAAATGAAAAAATCCATTTGGATTTCTAAGAGATAGTTTCGAATATAGTTAGCTGAATATTTCATAATATTAACTGACAATGTCCTAAGCTAAGCTCTCAATTTCTTCACCAACATAATATAATGCAAATTTTCCAAACCTTTTATTTTGCCTTGAAATTATAACATGGTCCTTGAGTTTATTTTGTCCCCTTTGTTAAGTATTTAAAATTCTTAATTTCATTGTGACCATGACTATTTCTACTTAATTTATTCCAATATGTTCTTAAACCATGTTCCAAATTTTATGCTTGATCATTCTTTAAAAAAATTCTTCCCTTCGCATATTAAATTGGTCATTGCAATTAATGTATTCCAACTTGTTCTTCAACAATATTCAAATATCCACCATGGTCCCAATTTGTTGTTTGGGGTTGTTAATTGGAATTAAATGCCACAAATATTTTACTTATAGCTAGTTCTTGGACACAAAAAGTCTTTCATGAATCACGAAAATGCCACACATGCATGCATTAGGTTTTTCACTCAACAAAATAACCTTGGATTGAGCAATCACCATCCCAATACCCAAGAGTTGTAGGCTAATGTGATTTAATCTATGCATGGTGACAAGATTGAAACAAGAATAACATTCCAAGAAATATCAAGTGTACACATGAGAAGAGTGCCAACAAATGTTGTCCATTTTAGTTATATTCAAAACATGGTTGAATCTCTTCATATGCATGAATCAAATTAATTACATAACTTTTTTTTTGGTTTAAACATTTGTAAATCTTTTGGTATAATCAACCAAAATCAAGCAACCAATGATGAAATAAATAAATTACATTGAATTCATATGCAATTGACACATGTGTTATTCAAAGTTTGATTAAAAACCTTATTGACCAAGAAAGGGCTTCCAACATAACATTAATGTATCATGATATAGCATTTGCAATGAACACATTAGGTATTCATTAAAAAAAAAAATTCAGGCCAAAAAGTTGTTCTTTAAATAAAAATGAAACTTGACAATTTTCAAAATGTGAATGTGAAAATGAGGAACTTATGAGGGAATTAGGTTAATACTACCGTAGGCTAAAGCCAGTTTCCACATTGACAAAATGAATAATTATTTTATCCAAAAAATAAAATAATTTTCAAAATTTTCAAATTATTGAAATTTTCATGATCTATTATGATATTGTCACATGAGTAGTGAAATTATTCAGAGTGTAGCCTATGATAATTATGATGATTTTCAACATGCCAATTTCATATTTTCAAAAAATTTCATTTCACTATTTTGAGGATTATTTAATGACTAAACTGACCTTAGGTGGACATGGGTAAACGAAAATTTGAAGTTAACCCTTGTTACTACTTATGATCCCCACCTCTTTCATTCACCATTAAGAAATGTGAGTTTACTCTATTAACCCAATCCAATATGGGACTCTAAAAGTGAATTAGGTCGTCATACCCTTGCACCAATTCATCTTGGGTGAAACTTTAGTCATTCATGTCCACCTTTAATAATAAAAATTTACTAAGGCAATTCACTAAGGTCATTTTTTTGTATTATTCAAATAATTTTTAAAATTTTGGATAAAAGCTTATAATTTTTTATTAATTTATATATTGTATTGTGATTATTTATAAAATTATAAAATATAAGTATGTTAAATGTATATAACATTTTAATGCATTATATTTAATACATCATATATAACATATTTTATGCTTAACATGTAGTAATCAATATATTACAAATTACTGTAACTAAACTATAATATAGTATGGCTTGTTGACATGATATACTATTTGCTTTATAATGTAATATAAAATATTAGTATTAATTTTTATTAACAGTGAATATATTTTTTCTTAACATTTTATTTATGTTCCCTATAAAATCTTTCGCATACACAGATATTCAAACTTGTCAAATCATATTTTCTCATGAAAAAATATTTTGTGAGTTGTTGTTAAAGAAAGAAATTCAAATGTGTTTTCCTTTGAATGGTGTGGAAGTTTTTATATTTATTTAGTATATATGTTTAGACCCTTGAAAAAATTTCAGGAATGAATTTTCATTTGTTTCAATTTGAAAAAATATGATACCACCAAATCCACTAGGAAAGATAGACAAAGAGATAATTGGGACCTCTTTCCATTATGCCATTGTGATCACATATTTGGCCCCAACAATAGTTTTCAATTGCATTTGTTCCATCTAGTTGCACTCACAATCACCTCAAAACTCTTCAAGTCAAGCATTGACAAGATGCAGACTTGTGTGAGCTGAGAGTCAAATTGCAAATCATACGAGGTAACATTTGTAAATTCTTTTATGATAACATATCTGATTTTATTTTATTTTTCAATTTTATAAATGTTGCATCATTGGCTAGCATCCCAAGCGAGAATTAGCATTCAATGGCAGTAGGTTTTTAGAACTTGACTAATTTTTGAAAAAATACTTTAAAAATGCTACCAAAGTAAAATTAGAGTCCAAATGTGGTGAATACATTTCAAATGTTTTTTTCAAACTGTGTTGAATTTTTCAGAAAAAGGAATAATATTGTGACAAACAATTTCCTTTTCTAATTTGAAATTTTCACATTGTAGCCAAATTTTGCTCCTGAAAAAACCCTAGGCAACATGTGTTCTGTTCAAATTCTCTAAAACATTCTGGACACATGAACTATTCTTAACATTCACAACAGAAGTTATCTACATATTTTGAGCCCAATTGCAACTCTCCAATGGAAAGTGTGAGTCCATGCAGTAAGAGCTGGACTCCATTTCATTGGCTTCCCATTAGGTTGTTGTGATCACAGCATACTCTCTCTCTCTCTCTCTCTCTAATTGACTCTGCTCACCGCAGCTGAATGGAAAAGAGACTCTTATTACTTCATGGTGGGGTAGCCTACTTACCTACCCTTCAACAAACTTCAATCTTCAACGGTGCCACCGCAATCATCCTTGTATTTTCACAGGCCGGCCCACATCTCCATTAAACAAACGAACTTTGGCGCAGGCGGCATCATCTTCCCCACCCATGCAATCAATCAATGCAGCCAGTGCGTTGTTGCAGCTTTTTACAGTTCATCAGCATCTCTCCTGTTCCACCCCGCCCCAATTGAATGCTCCTCCAGCTCTGCAACAAAATCCTCCCCCACAAGTTGATCCTCTTCTAACAAAGTTCCAAGTTCCAAGTTCTTCTTCCTCCACAACTTAGAAGACAACAAGCAATGAACATCATGGGTAAGACAGGATACAATCAACACCAGCAAGTCAACCGAGAGAGAGAGAGAGAGAGAGAGAGAGTAGTACTCTCTTCTGTACTCTCTTCTGTCAGTTGTAGTATTTGAGCACCCCCTCCATTAATCATGGCTCAAGAATTTTAAGAAAAAAAAGCAAAGTGGGCATGTCTAATGATTCAATTTTTTTTTTGGGTGATGGGGCAATCAAAGTGGCTCCATGCAAAAAAAATGGAGAAGAGAAAAAAAACACACCTGGAAGAGTCTTTAAATGTTTTGAGAGAGAGAGGAATCACTGGGCCACCAGCAACAAGCTCCAAATAAGAATCTCTCTAGATGGGTCTAGTTTCCTTTAACAAGCTTTAACAAGCTTGCTCCAATAATAGATCAATGTGTCAACGCCTCTGACAAGCGCAAACCTCCAAATAACTCATTCATCCATTAATGCACCACATATTCTCTACTCTTCCAAAGGGGAAGAGGATGTTAAAAATCAGCAATGGGTCTTTTTTTTTTTTTTTTCTCCTTGGCTGCCCAATTTCCCAATCAAGATGTGTCTGGTCATCTGATCATGATCCCAATGAAGATGACCAGATACATCTTGGTGCTGCCCAGACACAATTTTTTTTTGGGGGGTCTTATTATACATGTTTTGGGCGTGTAATTCAACACTAGGAGGCGTATTGTGTCTCTTAGTGTCTATTACACACTCAAAGCGTGCATAACAGGACCCGAATTTTTGTGTCTGGGCATCATTCATCTTTTTCTCAAAACCATGGATCGAGCCAAGGGCAGACAAGGAAATAAAAGGACCCCATTGCCAATTTTACCGTCCTCTCTCGTGGGAAGTCTTACAAAAGGAACTTTTCTTAACTTTTACGGTCAATTTCCATGTGGCCCACTACACAACTATAATATGGTAAATAGTGACCGTATTATTCTGTTGTTAGTGTCGTCTACCAAGTTGTGACCTACCATTTTCTGGAGGATTTTTGGGCATTCTATTTAATTTTTTTCATAAAGCCCTGGCCCCTTTTCTTTTAACACTAAATTTCCGTAATTTGCAACTTGGGAGGTGAGAGGGTGTTTTGTTACAGATTCATCGGGCATCGGGCAGTATGATATATTGTGGCAACCTCAATAAGGTGAGGCAACATTTTGGAATGGGCAGTGAATTGGGCACAATGGCCTGTACTGGGCACCACATTCCATAGTTAACGGTTTTCATGATTTGCACAAATAGACATGTGGATATATAAAAACGAGCTTGTGGATTTAGCACAATGAGCACGCTGATTTTGAACAATGGTTATGTCATGTACACCCAAGAAGGTGTGTTCATTGTGCCTTGTAAGGAGAACTCAAAGGAAGTAGAAAAGGTCACATAAAAAACCATTACGTAGTATGGAATGGTCAAGTGCCGCCGATTCATTAGGTGCATTGTCTGCACTCGCCCTAATGGGGACAACAAGTCTAGGGCATGCACAGACAATGCGCACAAGAGAATGGGCAGCGCTTGACCATTCCATGACATTAAAGTTTTGGGTGCAAATTTCATGAAAATTCATTGTGGTCACTATTACAAGTGTATGATCATCACCAGAAAACTATGTCATGTAATGTGATAAAAAAAAAAAAAAGCACATAATTTGCCACCCAAGACCCTTAATGCAGATGGAAGTGAGTAGGTAGATTATTAGGTCACATATTTTCAAAAGCTGATGATGAACATGACCAAACCAACCCAACCCAACCCAAACCCAGTCTGTCTTTGAGCTTCAGGTTGTTGTTTGTGTTTTGGATGGGTGGATTGCAAAGCTCAGTGAGCTACAGTGACCAAAATGACAAATGGGTTAGGATGCAAATTGAATGCAAACTTTAACTCGTTATTATTGTGAAGTATTAATGTATTTATGTCTTTTGTAATTTGATGATTTTGTAGTTGCTATGTGGCATGACAGTTCAAAGTTGATGAGGCAGCAAATGACCACATTTTCCTGTTGTTCCCAGGATGTAATCCACTTCCTTGATACTTATTATATAAGCTTAATGAAGTAGAAACTAGGAACTCAGGCCCGTTTTACACTAGGAGTCCAGGCCAATGTTCAACCCAAATCAAGCATTCCTATTGGTGCAGAAGTTGAAATTGGCTCCCAAGGGCTTTTACACTAGGAATCAAGGGTGAAATAGAAAAAATATTTTTCAATCCGTCCCAAGCTACTAATAAATGCTGAATTATTATGTATGGCCTTGTGCTGGCCCCCAAGGCTGAAAAAAGGATACCATTGAATTTGGGAAGCTAATTTGAGGGCCAGTGTGAACCAGCACCTTCACTGGTACCTTCACCTTCTTGAGTAAGGCCTCATAGATGGTGATTTACTCTAGGGATGGGATATCTATAATTTGAGGGTTTTTGGCCATGGTACCCGTATAGGAGCTGGTCTGAGAGTATGCAAATTTGACTCTTGATGGAAACTATATACAAGTAGACATGGTGTAAAAATCATATCCAAGAATCATTACGCACAAGTGAGTTGGATAAATAAGGTGGTTATGTAGAGATTAATTAGATCAAGTTCTAGTTATTATATAGGCCAAATTTAGTTATTTCAATTGTGAACCTCTCTACCTTCCATATGATTTTTTGAAAATGTGCTACTAACCTCAAAGGTGGTGGTGTTGTTCATGACAAAGAATCAATCCACAACAAGAGGATTTGGAAGACTAGAAGATGCCATCTCAATCAACAAAATTTATTATTCCATAGCAAAACCTTACAAAAACAATTCTCTATGTTACTATTGCCTTCATTTCACTCACCACAAGTTGTTATTCCATCTGAAAAGGAAAAATTTATTCCTAATTTGCAACCATTTCCTAGAATGGCAATGGATGAAGAACATGAAGTTGAAATTAACATGTTACAAGATGTTAAACAAGTGCCATGCCCGTACATGGCCTCATACATGATGGCCAGTTACGAGCATGCTCATGTGCGCTTTTAGGGTTAATGTACGGTCTTAGGCAACTATACATTATTAGGTACTTAGGGTTTTAGTTTGTTGACGGCAGTATAAAAGGCCCAGCCCATTCTTTCTCCCTTTAGTATTTTTAGAATTCCTTTGTCAAGAGAGTTTCGTCCATAATAAGCTAGGATTTCTAGATGCTCATGGCGCCCATTGCACGGCCACCGTCTACATACATTTCATTTTCTTCTTTCTTTGCAATTCAATTCTAGAAAAATTATAATTTTTGTTACTTCATGTTGAAAGCCGCAAATTTCTTTTGCCGGTGAGTTTTCGAGTTATTGTTGTTACTACTATTGTTGCTCCTGTTGGTGTTACTGCTGTTGGAGGGTGCTGGTGTTGCTACTGCCGAAGGGTGCTGTTGGAGGGTGTTGGTGTTGCTACTGTCAAAAGGAGTTAGCATTGTTACAGGAAGGAACTTGTGTTATGCCAACCAACAAAGTTGAGATTTTTGACATTCTTGACAGGTTTCAAAGCTCCCTTCTTTTTCTCTTTCTTTCTTTTTTTCTGTTTCATGTGTACAAATTCGCCCTCCACTAACGAATTTAAAAAAAAAAAAAAAAAACAAACATTTAGACGACGACGCCCGCCATTGCTGCAGAATAGCGTAGCACCGCTTGTTGCAAAGCAACGTTGTTGTAGTGACGTGTGTTGCAAGATGCTCCCATGACGCGAGCTGCAGCATCGCAACGTCGCAACAACAGCAATGTTACAGCGTTGCAACAACAGCGCTGCGAGCTGTAGCAACAATGCCACAACAACATCAACGCTACAGCGCCGCAGCAGCACCACAGCAATAGCGTCGCAGCAGCGCCGCAGCAATAGCGTCGCAGCAGCGCCGCAGCAGTGCCATCGTTATAACGCCGTAGCAACAACGCCATAGCAGCGCCATCGCTGCAACGCCGCAATAATAGCGTCGTAGCAATGCCATTGTTGCAACGCCGCAATAACAGTGCCGTAGCAGTGCCATCGCTATAGCGCCTAGTAATAGCACCATCGTTGTAGTGCTAGAGCAGAGCAGTGCAGCGCTGATGTAACAGCAACATTGCAGCAATAGTGTAGTGTCGTAGCAACAACAACGTTGTAGCAACAGCGCCATAGCAGTGCAGCGCAGTAGCAACAATGCCGCAGCAGTGCAGTGCAATAGCAACAGCGTCGCAATAATACAGCGCAGTAGTAACAGCGTCACAACAGTGTAGCATCGTAATAATAGCATCGCAACAGTGCCATTGCTGTTGCAGCGTTGTAAGTGACGATGCTACCATCGCTATGACCTTGGTCTGTCCAAACGTCCGTCCAACTTTCGTTCGACTCTCGTCGGATGATTCAATCAAGTTCTATCCATCTAGGGACTTCCGTCCAACGTTCGTCGAACTTTCGTCCTGCATCTGTCGTCTTGCATTCTACCTGCGTCTTGTGCCTCGCGCCATGTCGTCCTGCGCCATGTCGTCCTATGTATTGTTTTGTTGTCCTACCTTTTCATCCAACATCTGTTTAACTTCCGTCTGACCTTCGTCCAATGTTTGTTGAACGTTCATTTGACCTCCGTGCGATCTCTGTGTGTCACAAGTCATTCCCAACAATGCACTGTATTCTTCAAACTGTACATTGTGTTAGAATTTTGTAGTTAATGTTGTGTATTATCACAAAATTTTGGGGCATGGGACAACACCATGTCCTCGGATGATGAGAGCACTACCGCTTAGCCAAAGCCCAGGTATCAACTACGAAGTAACACACAATCTTTTGAGCTGATTTTTTTAAGGTCACGATCTTCACAATAGTACCATCAAGTGTCTACAGCACCATTGTCATTTAGTACAACTCCTACCTGAAATTCAGGCTCAAGTTACACTACATCAACGATACATCAGAGTCCATTTGGAGGGGCTCATCAGTGGAATACGCATGTTGCCACACCTACTTTCACACCATCACCGTATATCCCGTTGTAAACTGTGACCTTAACACCCATATACACCATGAAGGTCAGTAGTTCCTCTGGGAGAATTGAGAATTTCAATGGAAGGCCAGGTATTATTTCTTTGAGGGAGTTCAAGGCAACTTCTTCAACTGTGGTTTGTGAATTAGAGCTCAAGTATGGCACTAATTACATCAAGGCGTTCACATTCAAAAAATTGGTTCGTTATGTGCACTATGAGGCATTGAATGTCTACAAATAACATTCTGCAAGGATTTTGGGTGTCACCCAGATTCTCAATCCAGCTTACGCCATAGCCATCGCCACCGCCTTTCAAGCTGCAATTGCACATCACGAGGCTATGCCGAATAATCCAGACCTCAATAAAAATTTTTTTCTCAACAAATCATTGTTGCTACCACAAACATTCCTCCCACCACTAATGCGCCAACTTTTGCTCATCCAGTGGGGGAATTTTTTTGAATTCTTGAGGTGGAATTTCAAGTCAAAAATTTTGAAAAAATTGTGCAGCTCGCCACCTTCTTTCGACAGAAAGATGAAACCCTCAAGATGCTCTACAGGAGGCTTCTCAAACTCAAAGAGAATACCCATAGCATCACAGACCTAGAAGCTGCCCATCGGTATCTTCATTCATTGGAAGGTACTCCAACACTCCATGCGGGGGTTTTACAACGGGTTTTTGCAGAATTTGGAGACTCGTACACTTTGCTGGATGTGTACAACATTTCTGAAAAGCTAGAACTAGCTCATGCACACTATGAGGCGAGTACTATGAGGCCTCCATCACGTTCAAGGCCTTAATCTACACCAGTTGTGCCAATTAGATCATCACATTCTTTTTCAAGGACTAAAGCGGTGCACTCGGCTACACCCATCCTACCTTCTTGCAACTATTGTGGCAATCCTGCCCACAAAGCTAATGAGTGCAACATTCCTTCTGAAGATCTCTTTTGTGATTATTGTGGGAAAGAGGGACATCAGGAATATGTCTATTTTGCCAAGTTCCCAGAACGAAAGCAATTCCGATTACAATGGCAAAATCTGCCAACATCTTCCGCTGTACCTCAACTAAAAGCCAAGGCACATCAGCCTTCCACTCAGGCTTTGCCCACCAAGGGTAATTCCAACAAGAATGCTAAGAAGAAGGAGCACAATGATGACAAGAGGGAGGTGCTTCAAGCCCATGCAATTCAAGTTCAGACTTTACAAAATGAACTCGAATCATCGAGGGCCCAACTTGTTAATCTAAAAGGCAAATCCTCCCAACCAGCTAGTCATGCCCAACATGTACAAGGTTCAGGATCACGAGAGGGACCTCTTAGGTTGTTTTATGACCTTCCACATGATGTCACGGTTGGGGAGTATGTTCTTTCCACTCCACACAATTTTAGTGTCACACCAAAATTTGCTATTTCTTTTTGCCCTTTCTATGTCATGGCACAAGAAGCTAGTGTGGCACCTAGAGTTTTTGCCACTAGGCAAGTAATTCAAATTGATGGATTCGCATCTAGTTCAAGTCCTATTACCAAGGCTAGAGGAGCTCAAGCAATCATGCCACAATCTTTTCGTCCTTTCAACATGGAAGAAGAACACGCCTTATTGGCGAAGGGGGAGGAGACTATTACACCACAAGCTGTTAGGGCATCAAATTCTCGTGTCCCAGGAATACATGTATATCAGGAAAACACACAATTTTTCCACTGATCAGCTTATGGAATGCCAACTTCAAATGCATGAAGTGGCGCAAAAGCTTGTGAGTACACCATTGTTTAGTTTTCAAAATTTGAAGCTAAGCACCAGGAACATAATTGCAATCTTAAAAAATTCCTTGAACACTACATCAAGTCCTCTACCAATCCCTGATCCACATGCTACAAAGGTCCCATCCAACACCTTGGAGAGACATTCGATTAACTCATGTGTTGTAGATGGCGTTCGTAATTTAATCACTAATTCTAACATGGCTAAACTAGTGGGCTTTCCTATTTCTGACTCTACATTCACATATCAGAAGGGAGTTCAGAACACCTCACTTGTGGATTTGTTACTCAACAAAGGTGTTGTGGATAGCCATTCTCTCCACAAAGTCTCTCACTCATTTCCAAAGGTGGTGCCTAGTGAGAGAACTTCCATCACCACCGGAGTTGCCATTGTCGACAATATTGGGTTAGTAATCCAAATGGGAGGACATACACCCAGAGTGGTACTTCTTGACACAGTTGCCCAACCAGTGATTCTTGGAGTTCAATTCGCCGAGAAGATGGGCATGCTTGACTCCAAACTACAGAAATCTATGTGGCAGATTCGCACCGCTAGAGGGAACGTAAAGGAGGTACTTGGGGAAAGCTTGGATTTTATTACACTTAAGTGCAATGAAGGTACAGATCAGGAGCTTTGCTTACAAGTCAGATGTTTAGTCACCAATGCCACCAATTATGATTTACTCATTGGGCAAGAAACCCTATTTCCACCAGGTTTCACAATTGACAACTGGTTAGAACATGCGTACTACCGAGTGGATTGGGAGACTAATGGCCACCACCTGGGATACATACCCCTTGATTTACATGGGAACCATAGTCCTATGGCTCACCATTGTATGCTCAAGGAAGCACACACCATTTCCTAC
>Ga0116227_10012714_pt1 | contig 13583 bp, 19 predicted proteins | sample S1TSphgellanicum_FD_89693 | JGI IMG/M metagenome (GOLD analysis project Ga0116227, IMG submission 89693) | Host-associated microbial communities from peat moss isolated from Minnesota, USA - S1T2_Fb - Sphagnum magellanicum MG | ecosystem: Host-associated > Plants > Peat moss > Unclassified...
GCCGCCGCCAAGCGGGTCGGCTTTCGGCTTTGGAAGACTTCCGTAAAAGCCGCGCGTCGTCAAATCCGACGCGCACGAAAAGAGATCAGCGCGAGACCGCGACCGGGGCCGCCGTCGGTTCGCCCACCTGCACCCACGCATTCTGGTCCGTTTGCGCCTGCCGCTTGACGAAGCGGTAGCCCGCGCGGTCCCAAGGCTTGATCTCAGAGGTCAAATTATCGAGCACATATTCGCCACGGGTCGTCTTGACGGTCAAGATCGCATGGCCCTCGTCATGCTCGTCCTTGACCACGGTCATGAGCAGCGCCTGCCGCGGAAAGCCCAGCTCGATAAGAAGCTTGCGCTTCAAAAGCGCATAATCCTCGCAATCGCCGCGCCCGTCCGTCGGATAGTCCCATTGATCGAGCACGCCCCAATGCTCCATATCGGTCACCGGCTCGACCGAGGAATTCACCCATTTGTTCACCCGCTCGATCTCATGCAGCGCCTTCGGCGTCAGATTGACGTCGAGCGCCTGAAGCTTGCCGCCCTCGCATTCACTTTTGTAGCGATGGCAGAAATCGATCCATCCATAGGGGACCGTCGTCTGGCTCCCGACGCCGGCATAGGAAGCCGGCACGAGGGGCGTGAGGTTGGGCTGAGCCGCCTTGGCTTCCAAGCTTAAAAATGTGAAACCAGCGACCGCCAAGAGCCGCAGAACGAAACCAAACATCTTCGTCTCCCCCGTTGTGCCGGGAAGACTTGCCCATTTGTTTTTGCAGGTGATCTAAGTAAATAGCTCAGATTTTATCGATTTACCGTCTTAGAATTCGAGACGAATTCATGTAAAAGATAGTAATAATCGAAAAGCTCAAATTTGATGGAATCTCGAAAACCTGAGCGGCCGCCGGAACGGCAGAGAACCGGCAAGATTGAGGGAGCGGCGGGATACGCATGGCATGGAGATTGACCGTATGACGGACGCGTCGGCCGGAGCCGGCAAGAATGCGCTCACGACGACCTCGCATTCGATCGCGACCGACGCGGGCGATAGGGCCGAGGATTTCGCGCCGGCCGATCTCGCGGCCTTGCTGCGTGCCTTCGATGAGCTCGAGCATTCGAGCTGGGCGATACGCCTGACCGCCCTTCTCGGCCGCCAGGTCGAGACGCTCGGCAAGCTCATCCCGGCACCTCTCACGCAGGCGGTCGATAAAACGGCCGAGCTGGCGCTCAAGGCAGCGCTCCGCGTCGCTTTACGCAGCCTCGGAACGCGGCCGCCTCGCAATTCCCAACGCTTGCATCGCGCGCTCGCGGCCGCGAGCGGCGCAGCCGGCGGCGCCTTCGGTCTCACCGGCCTTAGCATCGAGCTGCCGGTCTCGACGACGATCATGCTGCGCTCGATCGCCGATATCGCCCGTAGCGAAGGCGAGGCGCTCGACACGCCGGAGGCGGCGCTGTCCTGTCTCGAGGTTTTCGCGCTCGGCGCGCGCGAGCCGGACAACGAGCTGCGCGAGAGCGGCTATTTTGCGGCGCGCGCGCTACTCGCCCAATCGGTGGGCGAAGCCGGGCGCTATCTCGCCGGACGCCGCCTCACCGACGAGGCAGCGCCGGCGCTGGTGCGCCTGCTCTCTCAGATCGCCGGCCGCTTCGGCATTATCGTTTCCGAAAAGCTCGCCGCTCAAAGCTTGCCGATCCTTGGCGCTGCCGGCGGCGCCGCGATCAACTACGCCTTTGTCGGGCATTTTCAGGCGATCGCCCACGGTCATTTCACGATCCGTCGGCTTGAACGGCTTTATGGACCAGCGCGGGTGCGGCAGGAATATGAGCGTCTGCGGCAGTCGCGGGACCGGCATTAAGCTCAACGAAACCAATCCGTAGGCGCCGCGTTGCGACAAAGATCGCTTCGGAGCGCCCGCCATGGTCTCTCGGTTTCATGCGCGCAATGCGGTTTTGATCGCCTGCGCCAGCCTCATGCCGCTGGGCGCGGCGCAGGCTCAAGGCCTCTTCGATTTCCTCTTCAGCCCCCGCCCCGCCCCCTCGCTTTATTATTTGCCTTCGGGGCCACGCGGCATGCCGCCTTTGCCGCGCATGTTTGCGCCAAGACAGCGTCACGTGCGGGTGACCCGCAAAGCCCGGCCCTCCGTCGCAGCCAATCACGCTCCGCGCCTCGACATCATGACGGATCGCACGCTGCGCGACGGCGACGCCGTGATGACGACGAAAGGCCTACGGATCTTCACCGGAGAGCCTGGCTCCCGTCACCGGCCGGAGGATTTCGCGCCGCCGGCGGAGATCAACGGTCTGGCGCGGACCGAACGCGCCGAGCTCGCCGAGCTCGACAAGCGCATGCCGCTCCCACTAATGGCGGATCTGGCGACCGGCCGCTCCGTGGCGACGCCCGACATTGCGAGCCGTCGCTTGATCGAGGATCCACGGCATGGCGTCATCCGCTATGTCGGTCCTTGAGCCGCTCGATCATCGTGCGCAAAGTGCACGCGGTTTTGCGCGCGCCGAACGATACCCTACTTTTTAAGCAGGATGCTTGAGCGAGCCACTACTTGCTCTCGGCTTCGGCCAGCACCGGACGCACAGGATCACCCTCCCGCAAGAACGCGCCCGCCTTGGAGACGATCAGGTCGCCCACCTTCAATCCATCGCGAATCTCGGCGTCCTCGCCGGAGAGAAGCCCGACATGGACGCGGCGGGTCTCGATTTTGTTGTCGAGGACGACCTGCACCACAGACCCTTGCGCTCCATAAAGAACGGCCGAAAGCGGGACCGAAGGACTGCATGTGCGGCCCGCGTCGATCGTCGCCTTGGCGAAGGCGCCCGGCCGCACATTCGGCTTGCCGCGAACCTGGATATGCACATGGCCGAGCTGCGACAGCGGGTCGATATCGGGGTCGACCGCACGCAATGTGCCGGCAAGATCGTTGACTCCGAGGCTTTCAATCCGCGCCGTGAGCCCAGCGCGGATCTTGCCGACGGCGCTCTGCGGGACCTCGGCCAGAAGCTCGAGTTCGCCATCCTTGATGATTCGGAAGATCGGCTCGCCCCGCGCCGATGCCGGTGTTCCTATCGGGAAAGGCCGGCGCATCACGGTGCCGTTCGCGTTGGCGATCAAGGTGAGGCTCGTCGGAGTGCCGGGCATCCAGTCCGGCCGGATGAGTTGCGCCAGCGCCTGGCCGCGGCTCACAACGGCGCCGTCCTCGACCAGGAAGCGGCTGATCCGCAGCCCTTCCACATCGGGGCGCACCAGCGCCTCCTCACGGGCGACGATCGTGCCTGTCAATTGCAGCGTGTCGACGAAACACGTGCTCTTCGCCTTGATGACGCTGACCGCCATCCCCGCCGAATCCGCCGTTTCGGCGGCTTCGGCGCCGAAGGCGGCGGCAAGAAGCGCGAAACCGACGAGGCCGAGACTTCGACAGGCGTGCCGCACATCATCTCCCTTCGACCGCGCATCCCTGGTGGACTTTGGCGAAGCGCACTGGATTTGGAGGCCTCGCCCGGAATCGAACCGGGGTGCAAGGATTTGCAGTCCTCTGCGTAACCACTCCGCCACGAGGCCTCAGCGCGGCGAAACTCGACGCGTCCCGAGCCTATAGCAAAGGATGCGCCTTACCCGCAACCTGCGGTGCAACCGAACGAAATAGCGGCGGCGCCGGCGCCGGCCAGCGCCGCATTCACGCTTTGCAAACCAATCCCTGGCTTGCTATAGCGCGGTCTTCGCGCATGCGATCCCTGATAGCTCAGCTGGTAGAGCAATCGACTGTTAATCGATCGGTCGCAGGTTCGAGTCCTGCTCAGGGAGCCATTTCGCTTTCACCTGCGAAAACAAACCTACAGGCATCTGAACCAAGCTTAGTTCTTCATCGGCAGCTGTATTTGCAGAAGTGGCCTTTTGCAAAAGCGCCTCATTCGTCTTAGCGCTCACGCCATCTTGAGGGTTATCCCGCCATCGACCGTGAGGTCGAGGCCGGTGACATATTGGATTCGTCGGAGGCGAGGAACAACGACATTGTTGTCCGCGCACGTCGATGCGCCCGAAACGCTCGACGCACGCCGCGACGAAACGGGCGATATCCTGCGGTTTCGACACATCGGCTTGGAACTCTTCCGCTTCGCAGCCATCCGAGCGGATCATCTCCACAGTCTGCGCGGCAGCCGCAGGGTTCACATCGACACAAAACACCTGAGCGCCCTCGCCGCGGGCGAACAGCACGGCGATGGCCTTGCCATTGCCCCGGCCAGGCCCCCACCAGCGCCGTCTTGCCGGCAGCCTCTCTCCCATGGGCTCCCTCCCTTCATCGTCTGAAGCGTTGGCATCACGCGCGGCTTTCCTTCGCAGTCCCGTCGAATAACTTAAGCAGCGACTTGACTTTCTGCGCACGACACAGATACTTAAGCAGATGATTGAGCATTCAAATGAGCTGGATAGAGCCTTCCACGCGCTTGCTGACGCGACGCGACGCGGGATTCTCGATCGCCTTTCGCGGGGGATAGCTTCCGTCAGCGAGCTGGCGAAGCCTTACGCATCCTCGCTTGCAGCCATCCAACAGCATGTCCAAGTGCTCGAGGCGAGTGGCCTGATCGTTACAGAAAAGCGCGGCCGCACCCGTGAGTGTCGTATTTCCAGCGCTGCTGTCTTGCGCGTCGAATGTTGGCTCAGCGAACGCCGCCAATTGTGGGAGGACCGTTTCGATCAACTCGAAAAGCTGGTCGAAGGTGAGGAAAATCCAGTGGACAGCAATGCCGAGAGGTGAATCATCCCTTCTTTTCACGGCACATTTGCGATCAAGCGCACGTGGATGGCCACACCTCAACGCGGATTTAGCGCATGGGCCGATCCGGCTTTGAAAGCACAATGGTTCCGTGGCCCACCCGAGCAGTGGACCGAGCTGCGCAGGTCGATGGATTTTCGCGTGGGCGGCCTCGAAGTCGCGGAGGGCCGTTTCAACGAGAGCGGCATGACGACACTTTTCGAGGCCCGCTATCACGTCATCGAACCGGGCCGCCGCCTCGTCTATGTCTATGACCTCCGCCTTTCAGGCAAACTCCACTCCGTGACTTTGTCCAGCCTCGACCTTGAGCCGGATGGCGACCTGACCCGCGTGTCCTACACTGAGCAGATCGTGTTTATGGACGGCGAGGATGGCATCGAGATGCGCCGCGGTGGCACCGAATGGCATTTCGAAGCGATCGAAACCATGCTTACTCGTAAATCTGTTCTGTAAAAGCGTATTCGTACCCCGGCGAAAAGACGGATTTCGGATCATGACCTCGAAGCGCATTTATCGGCCGATTTGGGCTGCTTGCGGTATTGTCGTCTTGGGCGGTGCGTTCTATCTCTCCCCTGCCCGCGCGGAGACGCAAAATTTTCGCATTTGCATCAGCGACACTGAATCACGCTGCGAAGGCACCTATTCCGATTTTTATAAAACGCGCCGCGGCGCTAAGAATGACGTGAATCGCGCGACGGGAGAAACATTCTGCAAGACGGCACGGGGCCATCTCTTGAGCGTCGATGGCGATGACGCGAAGGAGGCGCACGGCTCTTATACGCTCGTGACAATCGCCTGCGAGATCGATCCCGTCAGCGCGCCGCCGCCCCGCGACCGATAATCAGCCCGCCCGCGCGATCATGCGGACCGGACGCCCGAGGCGGCTTGCCCTCCTCTTCGCGATCGCGATCCTCGGCTGGTCGTTCTTGGCTTACGCAATCCTGCCTTTCGGCTGGCGCCACTTCGAGCGCGAAGCGGCTTTGGCCAATCGCGAGATGCTCACCCGGACCTCGCAAGGCATTGAGGGCGATCCGATCAATATCGGGCTCGTCGGAACCGAGGCTGAGCTTCTCTGCGTGCTTCACGCCGCCGGCTGGTCGGCGGCCAATCCCGTGACGCTGGCCTCGAGCCTCAAAATCATCGGCAGCGTCGTCTTCGACCGCCCCTATCTGTCGGCGCCCGTCAGCCCGCTCTTCTACGAGGGGCGGCAAGAAGACCTCGCCTTTCAACAGGCCGCCGGACGGAGCGCCGATTCGCGCCATCATATGCGTTTGTGGCACGTGCTCGACAGCGGCAGTTCCGTGCGTCCGGTCTGGCTCGGCGCGGCTACCTTCGATCGCAGCGTCGGATTGAGCCATTATACGTTGCAAGTGACCCATCACATCGCGCCTGACATCGACGCGGAGCGGCAATTCGTGCTGCAGACGCTGAGCGCGGTCGGATCGGTCAAAAACACATTCGAGATTTCTGGCGTGGGGCCGGCCGTGCGCAATCGCAACGGCAATGGCGATCGCTATTTCACGGACGGCGAAATCCTCTTCATGGATTTGGTGCCGGATTGCCGATTGGTCTCTGGACTGGAACCGGCGGTCTTGCCCAATCCACCTCTCGTCGACATGAAGAACGGCCTTTGGAGTTGGCTTCGGCCGCTGCTAAACGAAACCGACCCGCCCTGACGAGATCTCGGTGTCTTCCGGCTCATCCTTGCCTTCGGCGATCACGGCTTCAAGCGCCTGAATGGCGCGGTCGACCTGCGCGAGCTTGGCGATATTGCTGTCCGCATAGGCGCCGGCGGCACATGCCCAATAGGCTTCTTTTCGACGCCGCTCCGTCAAATCCGCCAGCAACGTCCTCAGGTCTTCCACGGTCTTTCCCGCCATTCCCGATAGTCCCCCTTCGCGCCGACACGGCCGGCTCGGGACATACCGTTCCCGCGCCCAGCCGACAATCGGCATTCTCGGGATTTGGGTCCTAGAGATCGCCGCGCCATCGATCGAGCATCGTTCACGTCCGACGCGGCTGCGGTGCGGCCCGAGATGCTTTGCTGGCGGGCCACGGCCGCCAACCTATGACGTCGCATTCGACGGGATCGCCCGTCTGCGCATTCCGCCATATACCTTCGATGTTACGGCATCGAAAAGGAAGAACGTAAGTTCCGACGTGATCCTCGCATAAGAGTTCGACATCGAACTCGAAAGCCGACATGCCCGACGTGAAATCTGCGAGTCTTTCGTGACGCGTAACCAAGAGCGCTCCTGCGATCGTCGAGGATCGAGCGGTTCGCGAAAGATACCGGGACTCTCATCTCGAGCCCGCTTCTTTCGATCGAACGGCGCGTATCGCTTCGGCAGAGTACGCAATTGCCTGCGGCCAGGATCATTCAGCGAAAGTCGGATGAGGTGCCCTAGATTGCCAAAGCTCGAGCATTGGCAGCCGCAAAACCATGTCGATATGGCGCCGGTCTTACGAAAAATGCAAATCGAAGCGGAAAAAGGTTGTGGCTTACGGAGAGCTCCTTCCCCGGAATTTTGTAATGAACGCCTTTTTATGGGAAAATCTCATTGTCGCTTGCGAAGAAATAGATCGGACCCCTATGCGCGACGGCATTTTCGCGAGGCCGCGAGCAGGGCGAGATGCCGGGCCGTTCTAATTCCCGGCGACGGCATTGAACCTCGCGGGGAGACTCGTGTCGACGAGTTGACGAACACGATGATGACAATCGCAATATGCAAATGCGCGAGAAAAAAGCCATGAAGGGCTGCCGCCCCGCGGCAGCCCGCTTTTTTGCCTTATCGGTTGGGGAAACAGGCATGCGTGGTGCGGCCCCAGTGATAACCGGGCCCACATCCCCGCATGCCCGGTCCGTTGGCAAAGTTGGAGACGCATTGCCCCCAGCTCGTGCGATGCCGGCCGACGCCACAATTATCCCACGCGAAGGAGTCGGTGGCAAAGGCGGCAGAGGCCGTTGCCACCAAGCCCGCGAGCAGCAGAGACTTTTTGAGATGCTTCTGAAACATGTCCCAATCCCCTTGATCAAGGTCCGCTTTTTCGGACCCGGATTTGGGTCGCGCGAGACGGTCTCGGGGTTCAATCGCCTTCATGTTCGGCGCGCAAAACCGTACCCACTTTTGCGCACGATGCTCTAGCGACGTCTGGACTATTCGCTCGCGGTCGCGCCGACAGCCGATCATCTTCGGTCGTTGCGGCCCGAGGACTATTTTGGAGGGCGTATCCATGCATTCGACCGGCGCCCCGCAAGGCCCTGCCCGTCCCGCCGACCCACGCGCGCATTGGTTCGCGCTCTCCCAAGACCAACGCGAGATGGCCTATGACAATAATGCGGCCGCGGCCGACAGCGCCCGGTTGATCGACGAGCGCAACGCGCGCTCGGCCGTCTATCGCGACGCGCATAACGCGACGCTCGACATTCCTTATGGCGATGCCGAACGCATGGCCTTCGATCTCTATCCCGCAGCACGGGCCGAGGCGCCCTGCCTCGTCTTCATCCACGGCGGCTATTGGCAGCGCAACTCCCGCGAGATGTTCGCCTGCTTTGCCGAAGGCCCTGCGGCCGCAGGCTGGTCGGTGGCGCTGCCGGGATACACGCTTGCACCTCAAAAGACCCTGACCGGCATCGTCAGCGAGATCGGCCGAGCGCTTGATTGGCTCGCGATCAATGGCGCGACCTATGGCATTGCCGGGCCGATCATCCTTGCCGGCTGGTCGGCCGGCGCGCACCTGACTGTCTTGCACCTCGATCATCCGAGCGTCGTCGCGGGCCTTGCCATTTCCGGTATCTACGAGCTCGCGCCGCTTCGGCAGACGCAGTTCAACGCGGCGCTGCAACTCACCGAGGAAGAGACACGAAAGCTTTCCCCCTTGCACCTACCGATTTCGTCAAAGCCGCTCGCCATCGCCTATGGCACGGATGAATTGGCGACGCTCGTCCTCGATTCCTGCGATCTTTTCGCGCAACGCCAAGCCACCGGCGCGCCGGGATGGCTGCTGCCGATCGAAGGCGCCAATCATTTCTCGATCCTTGCCGAGCTGCAAAAACCGGCAGGCGCGCTCGTCACGGCCGCCGCACGCCTCCTCGAAACCGCGACACCCGCCACCCCATGATTTGGCGTGCTACCGCGGAGCAAATCCTGGTCATGCAGGTGAGAGCGAAAAGGCCGGGCATCGCGCCCGGCCTTTTCATTGTGATGTCCCTTTTACTTCGCCTGCGGTCCGGGAGAACCGCCAGGCGTTCCTTGCGGCTTGATCACCGGCATAGATCCAGCATTCGACGGCGGCGCCTTGGTCATGCCGGGATCGACGCCCGAATTCGGCTGAATGACGCCATTCGACTGATCGAGCTTGTCGCTCAGCGAGTCGGAGCTTCGTCCCGTCATCGGCGCGTTGCCGGGCGGGGCCTGTACTTTTTCGGGCACGGTCGAATTTCGATCGCTCGCCGCGCCCGGATTGGTTTGGGCGATGGCGGCGGGCATTGCGAATGCAAGAGCCGCAGCAACGTCGGCGGCGATTGCAATCTTCATCTCACACCTCCTCATTATCTGTCTTTCAACGCAAACGTGAGGGACGAATCTTCGTTCCGGCCTCAGGCCCGCTGCCGCCGGGCTTTCGCCAAGGCCGCACCGAGCACGGCGAAAAACGCCTCGTAAGGCAAAAGACATGCTGCCTTGAACAAAGCGGCGAGCTGCCACGGAAAGGCAATTTCGAAGCCGCCGCGCTCGAAACCATCGCAAATCCGGCGTGCGGCTGCGTCCGCTTCCATGAGGAGCGGCATCGAAAACGTCTTTTCATGCGCCGTCATTGGCGTGCGCACGAAGCCCGGATTGACGATCTGGATAGTGAGGCCCAAAGGCGCATGCGTGAGCCGTAATGTCTCGGCCATATAGATCAGCGCCGCCTTGCTCGCTCCATAAGCGAGCGATCCGGGCAGCCCGGCATAGCCGGCGAGCGACCCGTTGAAAACGATTTGTCCGCGCCCGCGCGCTTCCATCGCCTTCAGCACCGGAGCGAGGCTGAAGACCGTGCCGCCAATATTCATGCCGACCGTCCGCATGACGATATCGGCGGCAAATCCTTGCCGCTCGGCCGGCAGATAAAGCCCGGCATTGAGGAAGGCGAGCGTGATCGGCCCATGATTGGCTTCGATCTCGCCGACAATGGCGCGCATGCGCTCCTTGTCGGTGACATCGCCCGGAAAGCTCATGATGCGCCCTGCCGACATGTCGGCAAGCTGGGCGAGCGCGTCGGCGCGCCGCGCCGTCGCGGCGATGCGAAAACCACGTCGCGCGAGCTCGAGCGCAACCGCGTGACCGATCCCGGAACTCGCCCCGGTGATCCAAACCACTCCGTGGTCGGGACCTGCCCTATACGTCATTCAGACATCCTGCGTCGCGGCTCCACGCCCGCACGCGCCGAAATGGCCGAGCCACGGAACGTTTGCAGAAAGCTGGCGTTGCCATTTGCATCAGGGAGCAGACGCCATGACTCTTATCTTGATCATCGTTGTTTTATTTCTCCTCTTCGGAGGCGGCGGATGGGGCTATAGCCGCGGCTATTATGGCAGCGGCGGCTTCGGCATCATAGGGGTGCTCATCGTCGTGATCCTCGTCTTCGCAGTCTTGGGCCACGGTCGCTATTACTAGAGCAGCTTATCCCCCCACAAAAATCCCGCCTCTCTGCGAGGCGGGATAAAGGCTAGCTGCTTGTAGCGAGGGCATGATACCGATCACCTCCACGAAGCCTTAATGCTAAGTCGGAAACAGCTCGGTGCCACCCTCGAGCCCGGCTTCATGCTTTTTGACATGCCCCTGACGAATATCGGCGATTTCCTCAAGCTGACGTTGCACCGCGTCGAAGGCGCGGTTGACGACGACGGTTTGGCTTCCCTTCATATCGTGCCGATCTTCCTCGAACTTAGCAACGATCATCGACCGATTCGGCACCTCGACCTCAACCACGACGGCAAGCGGCTTCTTGCCGGCATGCGCAGCGCAATGCGGGATCTCGACGACCACACGGCACGCCGTGATATGGGCGTTGAAGCGCTCCAGTTTCGCGGCGCGGTCGCGGATGGCGCGATCGAGAGCCTCCGAATGCTCCATATCGCGAAAAACGATTTGCAGGGATTTATCCACGGTTCTCTCCCCTGAGGAGGCTGCGCAGCAGCCGTCTCGAAGGATCGGCAAACGACGCGCCTTCGCAACCGCGCTGCATGCTACGATCCGTCATTGGCCCATCCTTCGCGAGAACGCGCCTACGGCGCGCTCCTCAGGATGAGGGACTTCGCGTCCCCCGATCGGATTAACATGTCGCAAACGGTCGATGCGGGGCTCGGTTCCGATGGCGGAGCTCGCCGCGCGAATGAGGGTTGCGAGAGCGGCACGATGAAAGTAGGTCTTCATCGAAAGGATCCGCCATGAGCTCTCCCACCTCCGTCATCGAAGCGATCGGCAACACGCCGCTCATCAAGCTTCGGCATGCCTCCGAGGCGACCGGCTGCACCATTCTCGGCAAGGCGGAATTCATGAACCCCGGCGGGTCGGTGAAGGACCGCGCCGGCCTCGCCATCATCCAAGACGCGGTCAAGAAGGGCTTGCTGAAGCCGGGCGGCCTCATCGTCGAAGGCACGGCCGGCAACACCGGCATCGGTCTCGCGCTGGTTGCCAATGCGCTGGGCTATAAGACGGTGATCGTCATCCCCGAAACGCAGAGTCAGGAGAAAAAGGATCTTTTGAGGTTGCAAGGCGCCGAGCTCATCGAAGTGCCCGCGGTGCCCTATTCCAATCCAAACAATTACGTGAAGCTATCAGGCCGCCTCGCCGAGCGCCTCGCCAAGGAACATCCAGCCGGGGCGATCTGGGCGAACCAGTTCGACAACGTCGCCAATCGGCAAGGCCATATGGAGACGACGGGGCCGGAGATCTGGGTTCAGACCGAGGGCAAGGTCGATGGTTTCGCCTGTGCCGTGGGAACCGGCGGCACGCTCGCCGGCGTCGGCATGGCGCTCAAAGCCAAGAATCCGAACGTCAAGATCGCCATCGCCGATCCGCTCGGCGCTGCGCTTTACGCCTATTACACGACGGGCGAGCTGAAATCTTCCGGGTCCTCGATCACCGAGGGCATCGGCCAGGGCCGCATCACCGCCAATCTCGAAAACGCGCCGATCGATCTCGCCTATCAGATCCCGGACGAGGAAGCGGTCCCGATCATCTTCGATCTCGCCGAGCATGAAGGGCTGCTGCTCGGCGGCTCGTCCGGCATCAATGTCGCCGGCGCCATGCGTCTCGCCAAGGAGCTGGGGCCGGGCCATACGATCGTGACCATCCTTTGCGATTCCGGCGCGCGCTACCAGTCGAAGCTCTTCAATCCGGCTTTCCTGCGCGAGAAGAAGCTTCCGGTGCCGGCCTGGATGGAGCGCCCGGCGGCCATCAAGCCGGATTTTGTCTGAGCCCGGCGGGCGGATCCGAACGGGTGATGGCTGCAAGTCGACGGTCTTCGAAAGACCGCCTGCGCGTGCGCGACGAAACATCCGGCGGCTGCAAGGCACCCGCCGGATCTTCCTGGTTTTCAACGGAACTCCCCTACACGCACTTCTTGATGAAAACCGTGTGGCCATCGCTATAGGTCACTTTCTCAAAACGGCAGATGCCGCCCGACCCGCCACCATAGCCCCAGCGGTTGTAACCCCAGCGATAATGCCAGTTCGGATGATAGGACCAGTTATGGCCGTAATGAAGGCCGTAATGGCCGCCGCCGAAGTGTCCCCCGCCGAAGTGTCCCCCGCCGAAGTGCCCTCCGCCGAAATGGCCACCGCCATGGCCGCCGCCGTGGCTACCACCGCCATGTGCCAAAGCGCCGGTCGGAGCGAGCGCCGCGCCAAAGGTGACAGCGCTGAGAGCGGCGGCAACGAAGATATGACGAAGTGTATGAGACATGATGTTTGATCCTCTCCTTTCGAGCCGCTGCTGCGAGCCCACATGGATCAGTCGCGTGCCTCGCGCCTTAGGTTCTCGCGTGCCGCACGCGCGGCGTCGTTGCCAGTGCGGCAGCGCACATCGACCTCGTGAAAAAAGCATGCTCCGGAAGGACCTTCCGGAGCATGCTCGAGACTTCAACGATGGCGCTTAGAGCATCCCGCCTTCAAATGGAATCATTTGAAGGCGGACAAGATGCTCTAGATTCATAAAATTAGAGCATCGTTCGGCGCGCAAAACCGCTCACACTTTTGCGCACGATGCTCTAGGCTGCCACGTAGCGGATGATTGCAGTCTGCGAGCGCATCGAAGCGATCAGGTTCTGCATATCCGCTTGCGACATCTGCTGGTCGCCGATTTTCAGGCGATACACGCCATCATTATCGGGACCGTCCGCGATATCGGCCTTGAAGCCCTGCAGGAACGCCGTGATGTCGGCCGCCGTCGCGGTCGGCACGAAGGCGACCATGATGGTCGACCCGCTGGCGACAGCGCAGGTCGCAGGCGCCTGCATCGCAGGACGCGCGCTGTAGATCGGCGTCGCGACGGGTGCCACGGGGGTCACCGGCGCATCGCCACCCGAATAGACGTCGCCGCCGCCGGCATAGACACCGCCGCCCCACCGCGGGCCGCAATGATAGTGATGGCACCAGTTGTGATTGCCCCAAATCGGACGGCCAGGGCGACGCGGCCACGGATGGCCGGGCCCGCGGCCCGGATGGAGGCCGCCGACACGCGTCGGATGGCGACCGAAAACGGCGGTGGGATGACCCCCGAAGCGGCTGCCGCCGAAATGACTGCCGCCGAAATGGCCGCCGCTGAAATGGCTGCC
>Ga0116227_10012715_pt1 | contig 13582 bp, 11 predicted proteins | sample S1TSphgellanicum_FD_89693 | JGI IMG/M metagenome (GOLD analysis project Ga0116227, IMG submission 89693) | Host-associated microbial communities from peat moss isolated from Minnesota, USA - S1T2_Fb - Sphagnum magellanicum MG | ecosystem: Host-associated > Plants > Peat moss > Unclassified...
ACAAAAGCCCATATAATATATTAATACATTACCTACAGATGCATAATAAAACTATCAAATTTCCAATTTAGGCTTTTCCACATTTTGAACACATTTGAAAAATGGAGTTAATAACTAAAATCTAAAAGAATAATCAATTGTAAAAGATAACAAAATATTTGATAAGATATATATAATTTTTCTCCCCTTTATTTGAATAGAAAATCAAATCTAGAACTTTTAAGAAAAGCCACTAATAGAAGCAATTGCACTCAATAAAAGACACATGGAAAAATAAAATCATGTCACTTAATTTTGGAACATCTTTTATGTCCACTGAAAGAGAGACCGAGTCTTGCGAGGTTTTTGTGGGGTTTGTTCTACCCTCTATATATATGTAAACCCTAAACCTAAACCCTAATCCCTATATATATATATATATATATACACACACATGGAAGGGGAGATTATTTTTAAAATTAAGTAACCCAACAACAATCACTCTGAACCTGTTTCTTCAAATTTGGTTTAGGTTTTAGGGTTTAGGTCAAAACCATATTATCTTTATTATCTTGGTTTAGGGTTTAGGGTTTAAGATTTTTATTTGATGAGAGGTTGATGGAACTTCATCAGGTAATGTTCTGAGCCCAATTCTTTCAAATTTGTTTTTTGGCTTCATTCTTCAAAAGGATTTCCCAACCAGTAGGAGTGCAGAACATTAAAAAACACACCCCCTTCCTTCCTTGGAACTCTACAGGCGTCATCAGTGTGCACTGTGTAGAGCCTGCATGACTCTTCAGGAATTGACTCTTAGTTCAGAAAGTGGTTGTACAAAAAGCTTAAAATAATTATCAGATTCAGATTTATGGCTGGTGTCTGGTCCTTGATTTCAAAAGGAACCTTTGGTCTTGGTTTTTTTTTTTCCTTTTTTTTCTTTTTTTTTGTGATAATATATTTGATCTGATTTTTAAGATTGGTTTTTTGAATTTTTAAAACCTTGAATTCTTGTAATTTTCATCAAAAAATAAAATAATTGGTCCAGTTTAAGACAAGGTCTGGTTTCTTCTCCATTACACGCAACTAAACTGTATATATATATATAATTAATGCACACACTCCAAGAATAAATTTATATAATATTGATTATGACAACCAATCAAGTTATGCAATAACTTGTATGGAGCCAAGTTTATATATATATATATAGTTTTCAATAAAATTATATTTATAACCTAAAAAATCTGAACTTTAAAAAAAAAAAACTGGGTTGCTCTCAATTAAGTTCTAATTCAATTTAGAAAAAATAAGCTGATTCTTCGATTACATTTCAATGAAAAAATGCCAGTTCCAAGGAGACTTAAAACCCTCCAGTCCAGAAGAGATCCTAGAACCTGACATGAACTTGTTAAAATTCAAGGAACCTGTCAACACTGGTGGGTTTGCACCAGTTGCTGAATGGGGGTATTTGGTTTTGATAGTAAGTAAACTGCCAGTTTTGGTTTAGGGTTTAGGGTTCAAAGTTCAGAGTTATTGTCAGTTCCAGTTTGGTTTTTAATATTTCAGAATCAGACAAGAATCCTTGGTTCCAGTTTTTTTGAAAAAAAAATTTGAAAAAAAAAAAGAAAAAAAAGCATCAGTAGTATCAAACAAGTGTCAGTTTTGCTTGTTTTTTCAAAAAAGCCTCAAAAGGAATTGGTGGTGGTTCTCATCAAAAGAACCAGCCAAAACCAGCTGTAGCTCATTAAGGTAGTTATTTGATTTTTCCAATTTTGGAAAACCATAGTTTTATATATATATATATACTAGTGTGAACCCCGTGCCTAATGCACAGGTGTGTGCCACCTAGGATGCCACCTATGTGCTTCAGTTACCCACTTACCTTGGGGTTTTCTGGTGTGAACCCTGTTCAAGTCATTAGGTTACTACCTACTCTACCTACAGTTAATGTTCAACTCCATGATGAATAAAATATCATTAGGTTTGGCACAAAAGCCACTTAGGGTGCATTCACATTTGGTGTTAAGGACTCTAGTATTAAGTCCCCCTAACACCAAGCTAGTCATTTAGAACCTAATTTACCTATTTATCATAAAGGTGTGAATTGGTGTTAGTCCTTGTGCTTTGCAAATTTCTAGTCTTTTTAGTTGTTGAATGTTGATTTTTTGGGTGTTTTCATTTGAACCAATAAAACATATTTTTTCTTGTCCATTGCTTGTTGGTCTAGCATGTTGTTTGTCACCTTTTGAGGCACATTTAAATACATGATTGTTGATGTTTTTTGGGTCTTAGACTCTAGGAACTTGGTAGTGTGCATTTTGGCCCAACTAATGGTATGTTTTTTTTTTTTCTTATATGCATCTCGAGAATCGAAAAAAATGCCTAATAACTTTGGAAATGTATTTATTACATGTTCAAATAGTGTAAATGAAAGTATAGAAATATACAAAAAAATTCGACATTAAATTAACATCTTTTATTAATGTGCATTTTGTGGGAAGAAATATATACAAGCGATTAATATGACCTAATTGATTCATTGTTCTCTTGAATATCTTTGATTCAACATTTCAAACTATAGATTATTGGATCTAACCATAATCCAAATACTTTCAAAACCTTTGGTTGTAAATATGATTTATGATTTTTGTCTCAAATTCTAATGGTGATCTAATTTTTACATGTTTTATCTTGAGATCTTTTTGCTACAAATCTATTTTTGAATTAAGCAATTAATCATCTACTTGTTTTATTTTCACTTGTAATGTAATTTTTTGCACATCTACCTTAGAACTTATTTGTTCTTCATTTTCTTTCTACATTTTCTTTTTAAGACTTGTTTTTTAATAGGAAAAGCTTCAGGCTTGACCTTTATTTTTCTACATGTTCTACTTCTATTGGTAGATCTAAATTGTGACTAAGTTTAGTATAAATATTGACACTTCAATAGTAGGACTTAAAAATTTTAAGCAAAGTTGAAATTGTTCTTTTACTACAACTCGTAAAGACGACATACTTGAGGAAAAGGACTCATAGTAACAATGAGCTACACTTTTAAGTTGAACTTTGCTTATGTTTAAACTTGTTCTAGTGTTGGGGTTTTTTTTTGAGGGAATGCAAATTGCAGAAGCTTAATAAGAATTATGAGGCATAAACCTTTGGAGGTTTAATAATGAGCTTCTTTGGAAGACTCAAATTATGATGTCCTTGGTAATCTTGGTGCATTGTATCCTTCTTAAGATTTAGGACTTATTTATGAACAATTGCATACTCATTAATCTAACAAACAAACCCTCATAACCAAACATTCTCTTTGTTTGTCCTGGTGTTATTTTGTGAAAATCAATCCAATCCGCCCCTTAACCAAACATTGCCTTTGAAAAAACATTTGAGAATTTTTGTTGAACCAATCCTAAACACATGCATAACCAAACAAAGAAAACTTGACATTAATATTTTTCATCTTGTTACTTTCAATTATGCGCATGAAAATGTGCCCATATTTTCCCCATCACTCAACGCATGTAAACAAGTCAAAATTTATTAATTTTGTCATTTTTTCACACCCATAACTGCACACAAAAGCAACATTATGTGTGGGTCACACAAATTCACTAAACATCATTTTAGAAGACAAGGTGCTTGGTGACACGAACTTTTTTAAACGCTAACTCGAAAGCCCTTCGACTATTGACTAGGGCTAACCTACATTGGATCAATGTTTGATTATTGGGTGATGTTCAATAGGGCACATGTTTACCCTAAGCAAGCCAAGACGAAGGATTCAGATCCAAGTGGTGGTGCCATTTAGGCATTTGTGGTTAGTGCGGTTGGGGTGAAAGTATCATCAATTGATGTTTCCCCTAAACCGAACCTCAAGTAAGGGTTACCCTACCTCAAGTAAGGGAGACCTGATTTAGTCTTGTGTTGGGATATTTACAATGTTTTGATGCAACCAATTTTTTTTTAGAATGGGGTATCTGTAATGTTTATAAGCAAGCCCAAAAAAAAAAAAAAAGATAAAAAAATTGCAATATTTAGAAGTAATCCAAAAAGATATTTTGCATGGTATATTTATAATGTTTAGAAGCAACCAAAATCTTTTAACACAAGATGTGTATAGGTAATGTTTCTAAGCAACTAAAAAAACTCTAGTTTGGCATATTTATATTGTAATACCTGGGTGAGTTTAACACTAATTATATTATTTTCAGAAATGTTGAATTTAAAAATATATATTTTCTTTAGAAGGAAAGTAAAAGAATTTGATGGAATATTTGGGAATATATAATTTGTCAAAATGGAAACCTCAAAATTAATTAGTTTATTTGAGAAACATGTGTCAAAAGTGGCCAAGGTACTATGGTAATTTTAGAAGCAATGTTTTGAGGATGGAATGTTTAGAATCAACCAAAATCTTTTTAGGATGGAATGTTCATAATGTTTTGAAGGCATTCAAATCATTCTAGGATGAAATTTTATAATGACTAGAAGCAAATAAATAAATAATTAAATAAATAATATATATATAATTTTTATTTATTTTTAACAACAGTTTGTGTTGAAATTCATTATAGAGTATAGTAGTAGCTTAAGGGATTTTAGGCCCTAGGTAATAGGTCTATTTTTATATGAGGATTTTTGAAAGATGGTATTTTGGCTTGTGTTGAAACTTGAGATTAGTTCTAGAGTTATAATATCTTGAAAGATTTTTGGTTTCTTTTGGAGGATTTTTTTTGAAGATTATATTATTGCATGAACCAAGGCCAAGGCCAAAAATGATATCATTTCTAGGCAATGGGCATAGAAATTCTCGATAGCCAATGAGGTGAGCCAGGATGCACCCCAAGGGACCCAATTTATTCCCTTTTGGGGGGGGAGAGTAGCGTAGTAGTGAGTGTGTCGAATTTTTGTTGTTTTCAATGTTTTCCTATCAACTTCTGGATGTGTTTCCATCAAGTTCCCAATGTGTTCTGCAACGTGTTCCCAATAGCACCACATTTTATCCCATATGCTTTGCCTAAAGTTCCTCTCTTGTAAGCAATAAACCTAAACAACCCAAAATCAAGTGATTACAATGTACCTATGTAGTTTGGGGCTTTTCAAAGCTTCATTAATGATTTTTTTGCATATGGGCCAATCAAAGATGCCCATTACAAAAGGGGAATTTTTTTTGGAAAAACTTTGAAGGGGTTCACAACAACTAATTAAATTGAGTCACACTAGGTATACTAAATAGTGTACTATGTAGGTGGTGATTGGCCAGGGTGAACCAGCACCTATGTTGGTTGGTTAGTTATGTTGGTAACCTTGACCTTTTGGAGTGAGGCCTCTTAGTGGCCATATTAATAAGCCCCAAAAAAAAATTAGTTAGATTTGAACTCAGAGACCCTAATTTAGTCCAATCCAAGCATGGGATATTTGTAATTATATTAGGAAATAATTGAATTGAATTTTGGGGATTTTCACCATGGTAATCAAAGTAGGTGTTGGGTGCTGGTTCACCCAACAAAGCATTGGAATTTTGGGGGTTGGAGTTTTAGGATGCAGAATAAAATATTAAACAGATTTGATTTTTTTCCTAGCTTGCTGGATTTTTTTTCAAGGCTTATTTTTATTCATAATTATATGCGGTTCTGGTGGGAATTGAACCCGCAACCTGTTTTGCAAGACGGTCATGAACCTGAACATCAAGCTAGCAAGTAAACAACCAAACGCACACGCCTTGCTTGCTTGCTTGCTCTGCTGCTGCAGCACTCGTGCATCTGCTCTCTGGATGAGCAAGTCCTGCGCAACAAGCTCACTCAATTAGGAGCGGGACGGATCAAACCTTGTCAAGAAGCAACAGCAGCAGCAGCAGCAAATGCAACCCAACAACAACAAAAGCAAACAAATGATCAAATAGTAGCTAGCTAGTGGTAAAACGGATGGATCCAAACACTACTACTGTTGCGCAGGGCAGGAGCTGAGCTGAGCTGAGTTGAGCTGCTCAGCAGATGAAATCACAAACACAACTGTTGTGTTTTGCAAATGGATTCAGTTACTGTTGTTATTGCTGTTGTTGTTGTTGTTCTTCTTCTTCTTCTGTAGATGCAAGAAAGAAGAAAAAGCTTGTACAAGAGTAGAGTGGTCGCTGATAAAGATGGTGCCAGCCGACTGGAGAATTCTACTCTCTTTTGTACTCTCTTCTGTGGTCGAAGTGGTTGTTGCATGGGGAGGAAGGGGTAGGTAGAGAGAAGAAGAAGGAGAAGAGGAGAAGGGTATTCCATGGATGGGTCAGCAGGAAGTAGAAAGGGGAAGTAGTTAGGGCAGCTCGGGGACATGGACCAGGGAGCCTCGGAAGAACGCGATGGTGGCATAGCCGTAGTGCGTGGCACACGTCTAAGATGGCGAGGAGGAGGAGCAGGAGGAGAACGAAGAGGAGGAGGAGGAAGAGGCCCTCCTCCCTTTTTCGGCAGTTCTTCTTTGATGCGCCTCTTCCGACTTTTCTCGTGCACAAAAGGACTGCGAGTATGGCACCGTTTGTCATCACCATCACCTCCTCACCATCATCATCATCCGCAAACTCCTCCTCCTCGTGTCTGTGGTACTCCTGCCAACATGGCAATCACCTGCTGCGCTGATTTCTGTAGGTTCCCCCTCAAACTGTGCTTGCTCTTCACTAAACCCTACTTGTTCCTTCCTTTTTGGTAGCTCAATGTTTTCCTCCAGCAATTGGGTTAAGCAGTGATCTTTGAACTGAAGATCCTGGGTTGCAGGTGATGTTAATGATGGCAGTACCAATGGGTACTGATTCTAGCTAGCTTTAATTGTCATGGTGTGTGTGTGTTTTTGGGTGTGTGGGAAATTCAGATTTTCTGGCAAGAATCAAACACATGTGTGTGCGGTCTCGAAGTGGATCAGAGCGAGATTTGATTGATGCAGCAGCAAGTTCAGAAGATAGATACGAGTTCAGTATGGATGCTGCAAGCTCAGGCCTGAGTATGGATGGTCTCAGCTTAGATTTGTTAGGGGATGGAGCTCTGAGCTTCAGTACCTTACGTGGAGAAGATCATGTGGGCAGCAGTTCACGAGGTTCTTCTTCATCACTTGGGTGGCCTTTGGCCAAAGTGGACCCTTCACCTGCTTCATCCAATGGAACAAGCGCAAGACACACTTACATGTGGGAAGAGAAAAGGGACAGGAGAGATACAGAACTTGCAGGTGACTTCTACTTGTGTATAACAACCTTTTTTTCATTTTGGGCATTTTGTGAAACTCTGTTGTTCCTATGCATTTCCTCTTCAATTATATGAGACACTTTTTGGAAGTGTGTTTACAAACAGTGTCATGTCATGGTTTGCACCACAACAATCTCTAGAAAATTCTTCATTAGGCATTTGACTTCTGGTTTTTATCTGCTTTTCCAAATAGTGCACCAAAACTGTTGAACCACTCTTGCTGATCTTGTTCCTCTCTTTGCAAGTTGGATTTGCATGTGTACATCCCATGTACCTTTCTGCTGCATAGTCTAGTATTTATGGGACCTTTGTTTTTACATCTGGCACAGAGGTGGAGATGATGAAAGAGAAGTTTGCAAAGCTGTTGTTGGGAGAAGATATGTCAGGTGGGGCGAAGGGTGTCTGTACAGCAATGGCCATCTCAAATGCCATCACTAACCTCTCAGGTATACATCATGACTGTGGTAGATACATCATGAGCTGTCATGACACATCTTCTTTGATGATAGCACCTGGAGTGTTGTGAGTGTTGTGTCTATAGTTGCTCATTTGTGCACTTGTATATCTGTGCGACCTTCTTTACCTGTCAGTATGTGATACCCATTCTTGATGTGGATGCAGCTTCTGTCTTTGGGCAGCTCTGGAGATTAGAGCCACTTGCTTCAGAGCGACGTGTAATGTGGCAGAGAGAAATGGAATGGCTTCTCTCTGTCAGTGATTACATTGTGGAGCTGGTTCCTACAAGGCAAAGATTTCCTGATGGTAGTACTTTGGAGGTGAGGATGACTTAGTTTCTTTTGTTTTCTTCCTTGCTCTTCTATCTGGTAAGTTCTCATGTTTCAGTTTTTGTCTAGGTGCATAGGACACCCTGGAAAAAAGATGCAGGATATATGGTGGGGTCCAAGTCATACAAAATTCTTACAACAATGCTCATGGTTGCTGGTTTCAGGTGATGCTCAGCAGGCCACGGTCAGACCTTCACTTGAACTTGCCAGCTTTGCGGAAGCTGGACAACTTGCTGCTTGTATGTCCGTGAACAATTCAATTTTGCAAAAATTTTGCTGTAAATTTGTGCTTTGATTGAGTTATTTCTTGAGTACTTCATTAAAGTTTCAAGTGTATTATGATGGTATCAATCAAGCTGAACACACCTAGCAGGAAGATAAAAAGCTTTTGACAAATTTACTTCCTACACTGGATGGCATCTGTTAAGAAAGCAATTCTCGCTGCTTTTGCCAGGACTCCTTAGACAGCTACCATGAAACAGAGTTTTGGTATGTGGACCATGAGATTTTAGTGGGTGCGAAAAACAACCAATTGGATTCAAGGGACTTTCTTCAACGACAAGAAGAGAAATGGTGGTTGCCGACTCCAAAGGTACCAGTCAATGGTCTGAGTGAAGACTCAAGGAAGAAACTACATCACCAAAGGGATGCCACCAGTCAAATCTTGAAAGCAGCCATGGCAATCAACACCCAGGTTTTGTCTGATATGGAGGTTCCTGACACCTATTTGAACTCTATTCTCAAGGTGACCATCAACTGTATCTCTCTGTTCTGGATAACCATCTTGTGATTGAAAGATGTATCTGTAAACAATGACTTGTTTTCTGAAGACCTTATGGTCTCTTGATGTTTGGTGTGGAATCTCTCTATCCTTATTAGTTTATCTTGCAATTTCTTTCCATATTGACTCAAATCATAAGATGGAGGTTCCTTGATACTTATGCAGATAATTCAATGTGTGTTCACATGTTGTCATATCTAAAGGTATAGAGTCTGATGCTTTCTTGATTGTGCAGAATGAGAGGTCAAGCATTGGGGATCTGCTGTACCGAAATATGGCTTCTGACAACTTCTCAGCTGAAGTATTCCTATCCACACTGGACACTTCAGATGAGCACAATATACTGGATGTGGCAAACCAATTGGAGACAGCAATGCTCATAATAAGAGAGCAGACTCACTTGAAACAGGAACAGCTATGGGGAAAGGAAACAAAATTTAATCCAAAGGCAGCTTGGGGGAAGATCAGGGAGTTTGTGGGTGATGTGGATAGAAGGGTGCTGCTAGCAGATAGAGCAGAGAGTGTGCTAGTTGGTCTGAAACAGCGGGTGCCAGGGCTGCCGCAGACAACATTGGACACCAACAAAATCCAATTCAATAGGGTAGGCATGTCTGAGGAGTTGTGCGAGTTACTCACCAAGCTGTGAATTGTAGCTGTACATTTCCAGAGGAATGAGGCTGCAAGAAATGCTTACAACATGTATAGCTTTTCCTTGACTGTGACAACTCTTTTGTGGACTGGGTGCAGGATATCGGCCAATCAATATTGGAGAGTTATTCACGTGTTCTTGAAAGTTTGGCTTTCAACATCATCGCACGAGTTGATGATGTTCTCTATGCTGATGACCAAGTTGTTCGCTCACTACTACCACCAGTCACACCAGGAGGAGATTGCATTACAAACTCACATCCTTCTCACAATAGATCTGACAGTTCTTCCAACACACAGTTGACAGCTCATAGCACTCCTTATGCCACTCCCTTTTTGTCTCCTAGTGCATCTCCTACTAGACCCAATGTGACATCCAGCCCACCTCATGAGAACACAAAGGGGGCTAGAACTCTAATCACTTCTTTGGACAAAGCCTTGTCCCAGAACACTGGTGAAGAATCACTAGATTGTAAGGGAGCACAAGAGTCACTGAAGCTGGTGAAGGTTCCTTCAGAGGCCACCAAACCATGGACTTATGCAGGCAACCTTGAGAACAGTAATGCTCTTCACAGCCCACCAGGACGTGATTAGATGATCATGTCAGCAGGGCATGAGTATGCTTCATGCTATGTAATTTTACAGCCCTGCCTCTCCTCCCTGCAAAGGAGACTTGCCCTGGAGGTGGGGCAGACACTGGCTTAAAGCCTGTGTTCAAAGCAAATAGAAGCCATATCCATTCAAATACACCAGAGTTGTTTTCCAAATGTTTGTGCATTGCAGCCAGAGAACAATGTGGAGAATGTGCCTTCAGCAAGTTGTTCAAAGACTGAGGCGTCTGGTGACCAGCAATGCAGTTCCTTCAGCAGACAATACATTGCCTTCCAAGTCCACTTGGGTATGCATGACTGACCTTCATGTTTGGTTGCAAAACATCGAATCTCATTATCTTGGATGCAAACCTTGGTTAGACTTGGCAGAGCATATAATCTAGACTGCTACAACATATTCCCACAACATCTTTTGGTGATAGACACAAGTAAAACTAATGAAGCTAGTTTGTTCTCGTACTTGCTGGACCCAGAGGGCTCCTACAGTGACTCTAGCCAGTTTTTTTGCATTTGTACTATGTCTTGAATGTCAACTGGAATGAAATGAAGTGGTTGAAAAAAGGGAGGAAATATGTTATACAATGAGTGGCTCATGGCATAATGGTTGTGCCCTCTGTGGCAGGTCCAAACAAACTTAAGAGAGATGGTGGAACACGGTTACAAATTTCAGTGCGAAATGAATTTGACAGAAAGAGCAGCCTGAAGAGTACAGCTAGGTCTTCAGCTGTCACCCACAAATTGCTTCCCAGTTCAAACAAAAGTTATATGGCAAATCCTGAAGGGATGTGAAGTCTCTTTTAACATAAATTGTATGGCAAATCCTATGTGGATGTGAAGTGTGATCCCTCTGAGCACGACCAACAAATTGTTCATGTTGTGATCACAATAGTGGAGTCGCTCATAAGTGAGTGTTGAGATGTACCTATTTTGACCTGGTGGTGTCCAAGTTGAAGTATGCATAAACAATTAGCAAGGTATTTGCCTAACCCACTTCCCTACTTAGATTTTTTAGCATTATAAATGTTTCTACTGTCATGGACTTTTCATTAATAGTTTTGTTCAAAAAGTGTACCCTCAATAGAACTGCAGAGAAAGAGGTATTTCGATCGCGCATTTGTTCTACAGAGCTTAATGTCAAAACTTTTGGGTACTGCAAGATTTTGATCATAAGACCATGATGTGTGTGTGTTTGTTGTTTTGGTATCAGAGGTTCCATCAATTTTTGCTGAAAAAAAGTCCAGAACTGAAACCGAAGGTTCTTTTCAAAACAGAAAACCATTGGTTTCTTTCAGTTCAATAAGGTTCAAGTAAGGTGTAAGGTCTTCCATGAGCAAGTTCCTTCTGCTTAATTACCTTCCAATTTAATAAGGTTCAAGTAAAGGTGTAAGGTCTTTCATGAGCAAGTTCCTTCTGCTTAATTACCTTTTGATTCAATAAGGTTCAAGTAAGGTCTTGACTCCTTCCAGAAAAGTTTCCTTCCGGTTCCATAAGGTGATTGGTAATGGAAGAGATCAAGGGTGTTACTAGAATAAGGCTATCACCCAAGGCAGCAGCCAAGGTGGTGCTTGCATTCTGGTTATGGCCTTGTCGGAGGGCCTTACTGAGCATAAAGCAATTGCCTCCCTTGATAACTTTGTATGGACAAACATTTCAAAATGAAATGTTCCTCCTTAAAAAGGTACACTACTAAATACTCGTGAAATTTTGGGCAGTGCTTTTTGCTCATTGTAAGAGCATCTCCACTAATGGAGTATATCGTTAAAAATGGATGAGAAATGATATTATAATATTGACATTGCATTTTTATGCAAAATATTGTGTTCTTATTTGAGATAGTATCAACAAAGTGATAATCTTTAATTGGTAGATTGCAATCATTGACTTAGCATGGGTGTTGTTTCACCCAGGCACTAGCAGTGTGTAGTATACAAATATTTTTGTAATGGGTTTTTTTGATCATGGTAATTGTTATTGTTAATCATGGATGTATCTCATGTAGTCAAAAAGAATATGGAATATCATTTTTTAAAAAATCTTCCTATCAGCAATGGCGATTTTGGTGCAAAACATATTTCTTTAAAAGAATGATTTGTAAATAAATGAAAAACTTCAATGGACAATGCCAAAAGCAAACTAACAACCACTAGTGGTGCAAAAGCAGTTGGTTTCAAAATGGGCAAATGTTTGAGTTTTTGCACTCAAATGACACGATATCAAAAGTTCAACCGATTGATTGTGTGGATTAACATACGATGGTTGTTACCATTTTTAATGAATTATTGAATTGGGTTAAAATGTATGGTTATTATTTATAATAATTTTTCATTGATGTTTATGATGGTTCTTTTCATCTCTTTTATGATAACCTATACACATATTTCAATTGTCCATGTACAAAAAAAATTACATGATATATTTATGTTTCAAAATTTGTCACAAAATGTTTTGTTGATGGAATTGCTAGTACTTGTGATCCAATGATGTGTCTTGTAGGTTATTGTAGCCTTTAGGTCTAGTGGTTTATAACATGGTTATGTGTTTACGTTCAAATCTATCAACTAGATATTTACGAAAGCTACTAAAAATCACATGTAATTTGAAATGGTTTTCAAAGGGTTGAATTTTTTTTGCATTGAATCCATACAAAATGGTGGCCTCATGCAATGCTTTTGAAATCTATGCAATGGTCAATGTTTTGCTCAACATAGATCTTGCCAATGGGTATGTCTATGATTATGTATACATGGTGGTGTTGTTTCACTAGTGGAACACATTTTTCCCCTATTCATTTTATGTTGATGGTTACATGTTTGGGTGAGGGATGTCACCAATGCTAATGTTTGGGCCATTAGTTTCTTTTGTCTTGTGTAGGTTGTCCATCATTATTTTGCAAATTTTTGAACAATTGTTTCACTTGGTCAAAAAAGAGGTTTGACCATATGCTAACGTCAATGATGTTGAATTCAATGAAAAACCATGCCAATTGATATGGTGTTAAGGTGCCAGGCACAACCTTGCAGATCAAGCCCATGGTCGCATACATTGTGAATTCATCTTTGATGTCCACATATGGGATATGCAAAGTGTCCATGAACAACTTCATATGCCATGTACTGACAATACAATCAAACAAAAATGAATTTTTATGTGTGAACATAATTTTTAAAATGAATTGGGAGGGGTGGGAAAGACCAATATCAAGTGCCAACATCTTGTTGTGTTGTTCTAGGAATTTCATTTTTTTAATAGCATATTTGTCCACAAATTGGTTTGTTTCCATTGAGGCATATTGTATCCCTTGTGGTTGCAAACATCCAAGAGGTGCAATTGGCTATAAGATAGTAGGTTTGTTGGTCTATTTTTGGTTTCTTGTCAATTGGGTTGGGGGGGGTGGATTCAATGAGTTCTTATTTTAATTTTTTGAACATGGCCCCCATAGTTTACAACCTTAGGTGGGGTCATGTTGAGCATTTGCAAAATATGATATGGATTTCACAATGTCAATGATTTTTCAAAATTTTTAAAATAGATTTCATGACAAAATAAAAAAAATAACTATCA
>Ga0116227_10012716_pt1 | contig 13582 bp, 10 predicted proteins | sample S1TSphgellanicum_FD_89693 | JGI IMG/M metagenome (GOLD analysis project Ga0116227, IMG submission 89693) | Host-associated microbial communities from peat moss isolated from Minnesota, USA - S1T2_Fb - Sphagnum magellanicum MG | ecosystem: Host-associated > Plants > Peat moss > Unclassified...
GGATCTTTGAAGGTTTTATGACCTTAACAAAGAGTCTTTCATGTAGAACCATTACATTCTAACAGTTTAGTGTCAAGGTACTAGGCAAAATGGAGCAGATGTGAACATGCAGTGAGAAGAAGAAGCTTAATCAGCAATAAAATCTGCACAAACCAGTCTTGGGAAATTTTTGAGCACTCGGCTGCAGCTTTTGATCAACATGTGATCTTTGACACTCTGAACTCAGACTTGATCATCTTTGCTCTAAGAATGAATTCATCTTTTCGAGGTTCAATCTCCCTAACTCAAACTCTACTGGACCTTATATTGACTATGATCACTGCCCAGTGCACATGATGATTCTTTGTGAAAGCTGATTCCATTGTGTGTGATGGGGGGACTCAGAGCATAGGCAGTTTGTGGCATAGTACAATACCATGCATCTGGACATCTTGTCACAAGAAGAGTAGAGTACCACATTTGGCTGTGAACCTACTATCCAAAGAACTGAGCAAAATGAGAGATGGAATTCTCTGGCCACCCAGATGAGCTTACGAATACATAGCCCCAGATTATTGCAATCTCTCCCCTCTGCTTCGAGGTAAAGCTACAGTACTAAAAAGAAAGCTCTAGAAAGGTCTGAGCTTTTGGGACTATCTTGCTCTAAGCTCTCGAAAAGAGTGAAGAAGACATGATTTCTTCTGAAATTCATCTTGCTTTATGCATGGCATAGGATGGCATAGGAGAACATGTTTTTTCTGCAGGACTTTCAAGAAACAATGATTGCAAATGTCTATGTGACTGCAGACAATATTGCCAGCAGTCATGAATCTGGTAGCCACAAATTGTGCTGCATGTAGTCTTCTTCATTCAATTGGAAAGAGGCTTCTGGAACCCTGATGTCATCATCCAAGAATCTCAGGATTGGTTCTTGATGCACTTACCAGGAAATCTGCATGTATTTGGTTCACAGTGAGGTCCCAAAGCGCACAACCAGCTTCTTCTCTGGAATCTTCAAACTATCTTCTGGGGATCTTGCAACTGATTGCAAGCTGTTTCCCAACACAGAAGAATCAGTATTTACTCCTTCCTCATTCATTTCCTGACTCTTGCAGCTGATTGCAAGTTATTTCCCAACACAGCAGAATCAATAGTTATTCCTTCCTCTTTCATTCTCCTGACTCTTTCCTCATCTTCCACATCAGATGCAGAAAGAGTATCAGGCTTAAGCTGACCATCCAGGGACCCAGTCATATTTTGGACAATAATCTCTCCTTTACATTTACGGTCCTCTGCTAGGTTGGAACAATCATTATTTCTAGTCACTTCAGCAGAACACGAGTGGATGTGTTTTCCTGTTGCAGGCAGGAGCTGCAATATGAGATGAATAGTATGGCTGGGGTCAATAGTGCTCTACAGGTCAAAAGCCTGCAAAACCTAAATTAATGTCAGAGTTGCCAATGCTATCAATTATACTGCTCTCTTCCCAACCAGATGTTTCTGAACACTAAGTGCCAGGGAAAAACAAAAAGAAATCCTACCTGACAAGGAGACCATCCCAACAAAGTTTCTACAAAGATCATCTAGTCACAAAATGTAAGGAGAGTATTTCATGGTCAGGTCCATTTCAACTATATTAGATAGACAACATCCGTCACTTGACTCATAATGTGACTGAGTGCACCTGCTATCTTTCCTTCTGGGCTAAGGATTCATATGGTTGGCCTCAAAACTTATAAAGGGCTTCTCTCCCGTTGCAACTTTCCAGAGGACAAAAGCTTCCTCAAGTCAAAGGCTTCTTAATGCCAAAGATTTTCATATAAATGTTTATACAACAACAGGGCTATGATGCCAAGCTCATGCTTGATGTTCTTGATGCAATTTTTTTTTTTCCTGTAAGATAATGTTGTCAGTGTCCTCAATAGCCTTGACATCAATAGAATCGGTTAGATGTTTCCTCTACTATACATTTATCAGTTCTTGCAGATAAAGCAGCAATCCAACAATTGAATTTGATTATATGTTCACAAAACACAAACCTCAGATTTCAGTGTTGTTGTCGGGTCATCGGAATCTCTATGGAGTGTCTGAGGATTACACCACATTGGTGATGTATCACTGGGTCGCTCCATCACTGTTTGCAACCCGCCAACTGCATACCATGGAACAAATCTTCCAAATCTTGCTCCCCATCATAACATTCAAACATTGCAAAATTCAGCAACACTATAACAAGTGAAAAGTTTCCAAAGAAGAATGAAATATCAGACCCAGTCTCAGGTCATTGGAGAAGAAAAAAAGCTCACAAATTGGGCAACGATTCATCGGCTGAGAAGCATACAGCACATGTGACATAAGAACAAGTAGCGGCAGAGCGGAGGTTCCAGAATTTCCTTCTGATGCCATCGACACATCGATCTGTCTGTACTTCAATGATCCTTCGCATTACTTCTTTATCCAAATATGTTAGATGAGCTGCCCACAGACGCACATGATGGCTTTGGGATTTTCCACCCATATCTGGAGTTGACATGCAAGTGGTTTCTAGGGTTGGAAGCCAGCCATGTTTCTGGACTTGGGTGTTTCTCTCAATATCTTCTGAAATTCTGGCAGGGTTTTTCACCTCTTGCACCTCCCAATATGTGAAAAAAGAACATATGTTTTAGCACTTGGCAAGGGACATGAAAAAAACGGAAAGGAGACAAGCTATGTATCATAAGCCAAGCTACCTAGGGTTATTGGGAACATGGTCATTTAGTCTGAGGCCCATGTCACCCATGGCCAACATGTCCTAGACCTTGGGCTGTCACATCTCAACCCCTGGCAGCATTAAAACCTGGCAGACCAACAAGAGCAATCACATTTCACATATAGTCCTTTATAATAATTAAATTATTTTGTAATATTTATAGTCAATAGAGTATTAAACACTATTGTCAAGGGTAGCACATTATTTTTGGGTGCATGTGAATAAAATCCGATTTTGTGATAGAACTAGATTTGTAGAAGAAAAACTCATCAACACATCATAGTGTTATGACCAGCATGGAGAAATGTTATGTGACACCCCCCCCCCAAGGGAAAAAAAAAATTTGAAATTTTCATTCTCATGAGTGCGAATTCATGAAATCTCCAATAGATGAGAAAAATCAGCATAGTTTCAAAACCACAAAATTTTTATTTAAAAAAACACTGAGATACAGAGTTAAAATTAGCAGCAATTTTTCTTATGACAAAATTCACTACTACCTACCCATGATTTGACAGAGGAGCCAAAAAGTTTAATTTCTTTTTGAGCAAGTCTTCGAGTATGCCAAGTCCCATAGTAACTTCGTTCCTACATTTTTCGTATTTGATTTTTAAAAATAAGTTTTCAACATTTCTGAGAACAATATTATTAGTCTCAAATCTGCCAAGGCAGTAAGGTACATTTAGATTATTGCACATGTTTAATGCTTGCATGTTGTTTACTAGATCTCCTGGGAGTAAAGGAAATGATAACAAGTGTCATACACATTTTGTGAGTAGAAGTAAGCAACCACCATATTATTTATGAATTTTGTGATGAGGCCCAAAATGACAATCATCCAGAGGAAGGTTGAGTCAAAATTTAGCCACAAAAGATCCATGAAAATTCAAATTTTTGAGCATACTTTTATATTCTTGACTACTTACTGGAACCAAATATAAAAACCTGGAAATTTTTACTATTATTAAAATCTGACAATTGAAACCCCCAAAAATCATCTAGTTTAGCCATTTTTCATTTTATTGTGACAAATTTCACCAGAAGAGACAGGGCTGGATTGGATGGTGGAACTGGAGGTCGGTTGAAGCAAACTTAAAAGCATAACGGTATCAATGAACTGGGCCTTACACAAAAGCATGTTAGTTTGTAAGCCCATGATAAAAGCCCACCTTACTTCCAAGCATTACATCTGAGCCCCACTTGCACTTGCCAAAGCTTGGCCCCATAATGGTACCCTGCAACTATACTGAAAAACAGACAGAGTGCTTTGCACTTCACACCCAAAGCAGATAGACGTTCACCCAAAGACCTCTTGGATGATATTTTTAATCTGTCAGAGCTCATCAGTTGTAGCCATTTTATTTGAAGAAAGGAATCTTGACTCCTCACATAGTTTCATAGGACAGGAAAATTCCACAAGTATTGTGCCACAACATTACATATAGTAAAGGACGTTGGGATGTGAAGCATCATTTCATCCATCTGTCTCGTCATCCATCTGTTCAGTCATGAGAACTGTTTAAAATGATGGGTGTTCATGTGACCATTCGTTTACTGGGTGATGTTCAGTGGAGGGCATGTTTATTCTATTTTCATACCCTGAAGTTACCTCAAATGATACCTTAAAATAAAGGCAAGCGGAGAAGATACCTGGGAGAAGATATCCCAGTGGCATGGGGTGAAATACCCGGATTATACCCGGATCTCTCCTCCCATCCCCACAAGGCCTGCCGGAGAGGCGAGGACGCTGGAGCAGAGGGGGGGTTGTGCAACGATGCGGTTGTGCTCATGGACACTTGCTTGACACAATGCAAGTTTTGCTTTTGGCAAGCAAGCCAGCATGGTGAGAACAAACCCATAAAACACTCCACACTTGCTGCATTACCCCTCTTTTTGAAGTTCTTTTCTGGGGTTTTTTGTTTTTGTTTTCTTCTCTTGGATCTGACATCCCAAGGGACAGATCGAGTCACCCAATTTGTGACTCTCATGTGGGTGTGATTTCCTCTTTTTTCATTTGGTTTTGGGCTCCTGAAAATATGGTTTTGGGGGGCACGGGGGAGTTTTGAAGGTACAATGGGTCGGACATTTGGAGTTTCACAAGATGGAATAAAGCTTCGGGTGTGAATCGTCAAGCTGAAAGAAAACAACAGTAAGTTGGAACTTTTGCTATGCACCAAAAGTGTATAATCTGTTGGAGGGTTGTGTGAAGGGAATACAGCAGCTGTGAGATGCAATGGGACCAGTCTCAAGAGGGGTGCTGTGGGTCGACAACGATTCAAGGAAAGTGTTGTACCTGGGACCTATTAGGGTGATGATAGGCACGTTAGCACGCACCTCATCGAGATGGTGCTGATGATGATGCACCTGCAAGCTTGGTGTGTGCACCAAATCACTGGTGGCCTTTGAAATTTGATGAGCACTCTTGGACACTCCACAACTTGGAATTCCTTCCAACTCATTGTTTGACTGGAAAAGTGCCAACATGGAATTTGCAACATCCAACCCTAACCCACCGAGAGATGAAAGAAAGTTACCTGAGGTTGTCCCACCAGCATGTTGCAGTTGGATGGATTGTTCCAGAGGATGGATGTTTGTGATACTGCTGCTTTCACTGACCTCCATGCCCCCTAGACCTGCAGATTGCACTTGATAAAGCTTCTCAAATGCAAGATATTGCTCTTGTGGTTGATGCTGTTAGTGTTGGTGGTGCTGGTGGTGCAGATGATGTGTGAAAGAAGAAGCTAATTTACTACATGTGTTATCAGTTACAAGGTACTCCAAGTTTGTATGGTCAATACTGAGGTCAAGAGCAACAGCAACAGGGGGACAAGGAGTCCCCCATGACATAAAAGAAAGAGCACGGCCAAAAATTTGAGAGTCATCACATCCTAGGTTATGGTAGTCATTTTCCAAACCGCCAAGGGACAAATTTTGACCTAAAGAAGAAGAAGGTCGCTTGAATTTCTTTGATATAGTAAAGGATGTCTTCCAGATTTGTTGTTGCCACTACATTACTTTCATTCTTTTGTTCTCAGTTCACATGTTCTCTTACATCCGCAAAACGACTATATGGCTCAGAGATCAAATCCAAGGAGACCTTGAAATCACTTTTAGAAATCTCTGTGAAGGCTTTTCCTTTTGTCTTGCACTCAACCTTGAAAATACATTTTGTCCCAAATTTCACCTGGAGGAAAAATAGATCTTCTACTAGTGGATATTCCTGGAGGTGTTATAGTGCCATTTATCTCTAATCTTCCCTTGATTATTCCTCCGTGGAATCAAACCCTTGATGACTATGTGGAGTTGATTTTATCTTTTGTAGATCGATTTTTCTCAAAGATGGAACTTGTTATTCTATTCTACCCTGACGACCTTCGAACGTTAAAGGAAATAATGTCTTTTATAGACAATTATCACATCATCATAAATATGAAGTGGTTTGTCATAAATACCCTTCCATTTATTAGCACTAAGGATAGGTCTCATCAAGTAAATTGCAATCCAAACTTTATACATCCCAAGCTATACCCATTCTATTTTTTTTTCTTTTATTTGTGGTTAAATTGTTCTACAAACTCTTGTGAGCAAGGCAATCCTCTTGGTTCTTATAGGCTTCAACCTATCCTCGCCTTCCATTTCTATGATGTTTCAAGGAATTTTCGTTTTTGAGGAGGATGTTTTCAATTGGATTCCAAAACTTCAATGATTTTTTAAACCTTTAGTGCACTATTTAAAAGGGTCAAAGAAATTCATGCTTTGACATTATAGGCTTTGGTCGAAGTATGCACTCTTGTAGACTCTTTTGTTGTCCATTTGGACTCTACCACATGTAAAGTCCCTCAATGTTCTTTATTTTGACTCTTGAATTATCAAATTTGTGGAAATTTTAACATCAATTCACTTCCCACATGGAACATTGTCTGCATTTTGTGAGACAATTGGAAAACATATGTTGGCATTAGAGGCGGATCCTATTGTGTTTTGCAAGGCTATACTTCCATTGAAAGAAGTTGAGCCAAAATAGACAAAGAAGCGCACATACACATTGGATCCTAATTCTCCACCCAAGAATAAAGCAAAAAGGTCTTTGGCTTGTGAGTAAGTCTTGTTTGTCTTTCTTGCAAGTTTTTGCATTTCCTTCAATGGCTTGTATTGATTTTCATTTTGTGTTTCTTGCAAATAGGTGCTTTCTTCGCCTTGGGCTAGGAGTGTCCCCTTTTTTGATGGAATTTTTTTTTGTTTAGTCCATTTGTTAATCATGTTTTGCCATCATACGTTGAAGCTTAAGTGGTAGCAATGGCTAATGTAGATTCCATCGATTTGTCGTCTAGAGATTCTAGCATAGATTTGGGTGTCCTTACCCACATTGATTATATAACTTCAAATGGGTAACTACTAGTTTGTGTTTCCATGTTTGAGCTCGGGGGTGGATAACTTGGTTTTCCAAGAATCCTATGGTTGGGTAGAGAGCTTTGTTGGCTTTGTTTGCCATGTTCATTTACAATTTAGTTATAACTTCATTCCTCATTATTCTAACCTGTGACCTCCAACCCCAACTACATTTTTCTTGCTTCAAAAAATTCATTATCATGCTTATAATTCAAATGTTTCAACAAATAAATCATGGTATCATTGTGCATTGTGCATTGTCATTCTACTTGTCCCTTGTCTTTACTATCTTGTTTGGAATTTTAACAACAAACTTTCATAGAATTTTCCTCATTTTGGTCGTGTCTTCTTTTGTGTGTTTGTATATGTTAAAGTCCATCATGGGTGATCTATTTGCAAAATTTATTTCTAATTTTTTATTGTTTTTCTCTGGCAACATTGTTGCCTTCTCCACATTGTTTTGTGCATCCTTTTGCAACATATTGGATCAAGGTTAAAAAATGAATAAAAAAACTATATGTTTTTCTTGCAAATTGGATTACCTAGAAATTCACATTTTCCACATTCCCTATCTTTAATCCATGGGCATTGCAATCACATCTATCATCACTGGCTTAAACCTTTTAAAGATCAAGCCACATACTTTTATAATAAGATCTTCACTCAATTTTGCTACAAGTTAATAAACATGTCAATAACAAGAGTGTCAAAACCAAAAAGAAAAAAATACCCTTCATCCAATTTGGGTTCTAGGATGGTGTGTGACTATGTTACCTTGTACCCTTATTTATATCTTAATTATGCACATTGATATACAATTGTTAAATTTTATATAGAACCAAAGTTGTAATCTCCCATGGGAAGATTTTTCTAATATTGGAAAATAACAAAAGATATGAATGTTCTCAAAATTCAAATATGGCTCTACTTCTATCTATTTATTTCAAACAAATTTGCAAAACTTTAGTGGTTTTTATAGGAATATTTTCAGCCTCTAACTTTGTAGAATTGTATAAAATATTCATTCAAAAAATTTAAGTGGCAAACCTCATAACCCTGGCCTATATTTTTCATTGCCAATTTTGTTTCACAATATTAAATTCTTGTACCAACCTCCTATTTGAAAATACTAAGTACACCTACAACTTTGTGTTCCTTTGTAAATTAAAATATATAAATCATAAAGACAATGTGGTTGACAATTCAACATACCATGGTTATATTGATTAAAATATGAAGTAGATTACTTTATCATTAGTTCATATTATTTGAATTATTCCTTAAAATCTATAGTCCAACACAACCAATTAAAAACAATTCAATATTGGGAATAAGTTCTATAATTTGTTCATGGATACTATACATCAATTTCATCTTCCTCCTCATCATTCACTTCCTGGTCATTTGAATTTTCCATGTCTTATTCAATTTCAGTTTTTGCATCATCATCATTTGTTTCATCTCTTACTTTTAGCACAAGAGTGTTGTAGTCCTTGCTACAAATTAGTTTGGGCTTCTCATATCCATCATCCATTAGATCTTTGGGAACATAAGGCCACTTCATCCGAACTACATCATCGAAAAAGCCCCTTTCTTTGGAATGAACTGTGAGTAAGTAATATGCTTGTCATGTGTAATGAGTTCTAAAATTATCATTTGTGGGATGCTAAGGCCATGGATGGTTGCTAGGAGCTTACGACAATCCATCCAATAACCCAAGATCGAACATTCGCACTAATGTTACATGGGTTTGGTAATCCTATAGGCCCATCCTACTTGTCCATCATCCTATTACAACTCTGTATTCAACATCCACTCTGGCTATTTGTTCAAATCCTTTATGTTTGGATACAAATGAAAATCTCTTAGTATCCTTGGAGGATGATACGCCATCCTTACCAACATGTGTTTCACAATAAGACGAATTGAAAAACAATAAAATGAAAATTAAACCTTGCAAGAATGTGGATAAGCTATTGTCATTGTTTCCTTTTGCACTCGTAATTGTCTATCATTATATAAAGGTTTCAAGTGTTACGCTTATTTTGATGTGTGCAGTGGGACGTTGGGCTTTCAATAAATTATTTCCAATAATTGTCTTGGATTAACGTTCATTGAACAACCAAAATTTGGATTAAAAACCAACGTTCACATTTTGGTTATGGCTAATCACACAAGAATCGTTTCTCCCAAACGTTTTTGCATTTCAATATTTGTTATTTTATACTAGTTTTACATTGAAAACTCCTATTTCTATACATTCACAGCTTTCGTTATTATGATTCTAAATTCATGATGTTTCAAAACATTGTCGTTTTGGCTAACAATTCTTGTATGTCAAGTTATGTTATGATTAGTGGCCCTAAGTCAACATTGTCTCCTTCTTCCTCGTTGCTTAAAACAATAATCTTGACATTTTCTTTTAACAATGAATTCTCACTGCCTTTAGTTTTCTTCTTATGTTCTTCTTCACGATATGTAAGTTGAAATTGTTAGCAAAACGTTTTGTCAAATCTTGCATCACATGTGAATGCTTGCATGAAGATGGACTTCCTTCCAGGTATTTTGGGGGAGTAAAAAACTCTTCATAATTTATTATTTTAAAGCTTTTTACGAAAACAATCTTTTCTTCGGGAAACTACAATACGCATTTTGTGGCTTTCCATTCATTGTTGTTTCTAATTTCTTGATAGTTTTGGGACTTTTGTAGTATTACACTTTGATTCATTTAGTGTCCGTATAAAAAACTTGTTTACTTTCCTATTCAACAATGTATTTTAAGCATCCATGAACTACAAAAAGAATTTAGCAAACATATTCATCATTATTCTAGGAACTCAATATTAATATCGATGCATAGCTACCTACATTATGAGCATATTATATGCAATTTGTGGACATTTCACAAAAGGAATTGTTATAACTTTTGAAATAAAAAGAAATTGTCTTTGTTAAAGATTGTGTTGAAAACGTGTTTACTTCCTTAATACGTTCCTAAATCTTTTCAATATATACTATTGTTTTCAATAAGGAGTTTTTTCCTTAGGTTTAGTAGTAGCCTACTTCTCCTTTCTATTGGCACGAATCAAGGTGAACGTTGCATCTAATTGTTTAATAGCCATTTTTTTCAATGGTCCATATTCATCAATATGATTAGTCATCTTTTATTAATTTTAGTTGCATGAAAAATAAACAAGACACATTCATAGCCCATTGAAATGTTCATGCAATTTAAAATAGTCATGTTTCATTATTTTCACAACATTATGTGGATTAGCCACAATGTTAGATAATATTCCAATGGCATGGAAAAATATGTTTTAGAATATTCTTTCATGCTCTTGCTCGCTTGCTCACATTCACAGGCTCACCAAATAACAATCCTTGGAAATCGTTTAGGAAAACCAAACATTCAGAATCAATTAATCTTGAATGAGAGAACTAAATGACTTAAAGGCATTAATGAAAGTATGGAGGACGTCAAACTTGCATAAAAACAATTAGTAATGGACAACTATTCATTTTCAACTATAGATATAGTTCGTCACCCTTGTGGTAACAAGTGTAGGTATGTCAAAAAGATGATCTTGGATATTGTAGGGCTGCAAAAGACTTAAGCTTGTATCCATTTGTAAACTAGGAAGAGATGGCAAAAGTGGATGTAGAGGACAAATAAACAGTTGGATATTGGGGGTCAATAAATGGCTTACATGAATATAAGATGTATGTGACTATTATTTGAATGTTCATTTCGAAATTCTTAAGTAGTCTATGGCCCAAAAACAATCCTTGGCCAAGAGAATTGACAAATCAAAATTACAAAACATGATTTCAACACCGGTGTGATTACTTTTTGGTTCTGATTCAAAGAGCGGATTTGTCCTCTAGGATCAATCCAGAATAGGTGGCCGAAAGACGTGTCAGACTTAGAATTAAATTCTTATGAGTCACTTACCGTTGCATATTACAAGAGTAAATACATACTCATTGCATAAAAGACCACAAAAACGAAAGCACATGTGAAGTCCAAATAACAAGCATGAGGATGAAGAATTGGCCAAAGTGATTACATCAACATGACAACATTGAAGATGACAACATTAATGCTAATCAAAATCACAAGAACAACAATGCCATTGTTTGGGGATAATATAGTGTTTGTTACAAATAATTATGAATATATTTGAAATAGAGTGTTACTCAATGGACACAAAAACAATGGGCTAATCTTTGAAAATGACAAGTTATGTATTCTTGTTCACATTGGGTGATTTTTTGTTACGATGGATTTAAAAAGTACTTTTAGTTGCATATAAAATTCATATTAATGTTGATATTGGAGATCCAAATCAATCTCCATGGAAATATGATATTTTGAATAGAAAGGAACACAAAGTATTGTCATTTGAACAAGGACATTGTAAAACACATAAACATCCAAAGATTCAAAAAGAAAATAACAAAAAACATATATATTGATTAGCTTTGAGATATAACAATGCAAAATTGCGATACATCGAGGACACATACTTATCTTTTGAAAAGCTAGGAACATAAACTAAGTGTCCCCCTTTAGTCTTGCCTACCCACTAGAACCAATATATATTTTTTCAAATTTGTGAAGTCGATGGATTGGCAATCATGCACAAGAAGACTTGGCCCCAATTTGGCAAGAGGTCAAAAGAGGGAGTTAGAAAAACACGAGATTCCCCTCATAAAACAACCACATGTTGGAACTTAATGTTTAAATATGGCAGCTTCAATCTTTTCCCCCGATGATACGGTGACTTGGGCCCATTGTTACCAACAAAAACCCTTTGTACCTTTGGTAGTCCCATTTGTCATATTTATGTACCCACATACTCACCGAACTACATTAGTCTAGCTATTTGTTTATCTACCTAGCAACTACCTAAACTAGCTTATTTACTCCCCTACCTATCAACTATTTACAATAGTCTATTTTCGTGCTCACCTTTATATCAATTACATACACTAGCCTATTTATTTACCTACTGATCTACCTACCTACAATAGCCTATTTACATATTTACCTATCTATCTATCTATTACCAACTACCTACACTAACATATTTATGTATATATGTATGTACTTGCCTACTAGATACCTACAATAGCTTTTTTACTGACTTACTTACTTACTTATATTGATCTACTTGCTTAGGTTACTGAGGTACCCACTGAACTACTCACCTTGTTACAACCTTCTTATTTACTTAAGTTTTATCTACTTATTTGTCTAGGCTACTTATTTATTCACCTATATACACTCTCGTATTTACCTACCAACTTACTACTCACGTATCTACATGCCCAGCTATGTCAAAAGCGCATTAAAGACAGCATCGGTAGCAAGCCCACTATGGAATGCAACTCATTGTCCTAAGTACTAACCCATGTCCTTGAGAGGCTCACATGGAAATGTAAATTCTGAATACATCTTTTGAAGGCACATGTTGCTTTCTGGAGAAATATTCAGACCTTGAATTTGTCAGCCCTTTTAGGGATTTGTCAAATCTTGTACCGTCAGGAAGTTACTGACGTTTGGCTTATTCTCCTACCTTCCCCCAATGTGTACTAAGTACTGTAGCCTATGTAGTTGGCAAATTGTTTGGTGCGTGGTTCCAGGCGTATGAGTCGTCAGAGATTGCTTTCTTAATCGGGCAACGGGCAGACTGTGGGAAAACAATTGTAGTAGTACTTTTCTACTGACTGCATTAAAGATCCACCAGCACACCCACCCCGAAGGATGGATGGTCATTTGGTAAGTCATCAGTGAACAATTCCATGGTGCGCTACAGTAACCATTTCCTTTGCCACGCATGGTGCTCATTGCTTTTCTTTCTCCTACCTACTGATAGCCCGCTGGCAGCCTTTTTTTCCTGGCTTCAATAGCCAAAAAGCTACATTGAAAATTCAAAGTGCTTAAATCAATTGCTTTTTGAGCTTTATAATAGCCATAATTTGGCCATGATTTAAGAGAAATTTGCAGATGTCCGTACATGGTTCAAGTAGGTAGAGCAAAGTGAAGAAGGATTTATAGAAAGTTCTAGTTCAACATTTAGCTTGTAGCCAAATTTGGCTAAATCTTCATGTGGATCATCGCCATCGCCAATATGATGCTAGCAAGTGCACACAGTATTGTCAACACCTGCAACAAAAGATTGCCCAGTGCACAGCACAAATGAGTGACACAAACAATGTGGACATGGCCGTGCAGTTGTTGCATGATTGCATTTGTAACGCCGTTGCGGCTGTGCATGGTTACCCTGGGGCACGCACCAGAACAACACAACATCGTCATCAACCATGGTTTGACACTGAATGTCGTAGCAAGCACAAGGAAGTATCTGCATATGCAAAGCTTCATCCTAATAGCCATCTAGCACGCGAATGGAAGAAGCAACTTAAACAGCTACTGCGTCGTAAGAAACGCACGTACAA
>Ga0116227_10012718_pt1 | contig 13579 bp, 13 predicted proteins | sample S1TSphgellanicum_FD_89693 | JGI IMG/M metagenome (GOLD analysis project Ga0116227, IMG submission 89693) | Host-associated microbial communities from peat moss isolated from Minnesota, USA - S1T2_Fb - Sphagnum magellanicum MG | ecosystem: Host-associated > Plants > Peat moss > Unclassified...
AAAAAAAAAAAAAAAAAAAAACCCCTGATCCCTAGCATTGAGTATGTTGGTTCTGGTCCGTCAAATTTCAGCTCTCGAGGTGGGCTGACTTCGGGAGTTGAGCTTCAGACCAGTTTTTTGGTTCCAATAAAGGGCCTTCCATGAAGGATAGCCCCCACCAAACATCAGATCCGCCACCGGTCTACTCAAAACAGTGCCAGAAGAAAGAAAGTTTGTGCTTTGTATCCGACCAATTTTGGGTCATGGAGCCCAACAACACCGTATCCTATAATGGTCCCCACAACTTTGTCTGGTGGAGAGAAAGACAAACCCAGACAGAGCTTGGTTACTAGGGGGTATTTAGCGTTGTGTCGTCTCGTGTTGTCTCGTCTCTTTAGAAAGACATTGGAATCCTACTAGCGCAACTTTGAAGCATGCAAAAACCCTATCTAACTCATTACGTACAGATGAGCCGGCATGCTATGATCCACTTGGTAACAAATCATTTGGATGGATGTGACCAATTGGATCTTTTGGATGGATGTGACCAATTGGATCATTTGGATGGATGTGGCCAATTGGATCATTTGGATGGATGTGACCAATTGGATCATTTGGTTGGATGTGATGAATTGGATCATTTGGATGGATGTGACTAATTGGATCATTTGGATGGATGTGACCAATTCGATCTTTTGGATGGATGTGACAACCTCTCACCTTGACCAGATCCAAAGAGTAAAAAAGTAAAAAAAACCCCTTGTTTTTTCCTCACCTTGCATGATCTTAATCCAAGCTGTAGAGAGGGAAAACTGGAACACCCCCGAAATAGAATAGATAATTTGCCTTGGCCGAACCAGCGCATACCTACATTGGTACGTACCCTGGTAAAAAGTAAAAAACCAGCGTTGGGTGGATCTTTAAGGCAGCGCCGCTTCTTGGCTGGTTCTCACTAGCCCAGATATATAGGTATATATATATATATCACTGGTGGTTCTCATTTTGTGAAACCTCTGCCCCCAGAATCAACTCGGCAAAAAAAAAGAAAAAAGAGGGGTCAAAGAACCGGGGAAGAACTAGGTTCATTTTACAGAAAACCAACATTCTTTGAGGGCTTTAAAATACTCAGAACTGAGGATTCTTTGCTTCTGGGCTTTTCAAATACCCGGGATTGATCGGTTCTTTGATCTTGATTTTGTTTCAAATACCCACAAGCGAATGTTCTTTGATTCTGATTTTTTCTAATACCCGGATCCAGGGGCTCCTTGATCCTTCTTTTTTTTAAATACCCACAAGTGAATGTTCTTTGATTCTGATTTTTCTAATACCCGGATCCAGTGGTTCCTTGATTCTGGTTTTTTCTAATGCCCAGAGCCAGCGGTTCTTTAATTTTTTTAATTTTTTCAGATACCCAAAGTGAATATTCTCTGACTCTGATTTTTCTAATACCCGGAGTCAGTAGTTCTTTGATTCTGATTTTTTTCAAATACCCACAAGTGAATGTTCTTGGATTCTGATTTTTTCTAATACCCGGATCCAGCAGTTCTTTTTAAATCAAAGAACTGCACAACAATGGTAACAAAAATAAATCCCAAAAACTTTAGGGTCCTTCTAAACATTATGAATATCCCATTTTGAGGCAAAATTTAGGGTTCAAATTTAACATTTTCCCAAGTTCAAATCAGCCAGAAAGGGGGTCCCACCCACACCCCTTTATTTGGGCCTCCACCTAATCATAATGGCCTGCCAATGAAGAGCAGTCTTTTTTGTGCTGGTACTGGGCCTTTGTCAAGACCACTGTATTGTGTGCAAATGTACAGGTCCAAACCACCAATAATTTAAATTTGTCATACTGATTAAAGGCTGTACGCCATCCCCAGTACAATGTACAGGGATCTTGTACTGCTCCCACTGCACCTGCTCTAAGATCACTCATTATAGTGAACTGCCGGTGCCAGAGGTAAGTAAGTCACTTCAAATTTATGCAAAATCAATCATAAAACTATACTCCAGATCAGGCTGTGATTAGGGTTTTTTTCCCAATTTTGTGATGTAGTAATCACACTGGGTGATCATCCACAAGAGGAATTAGCCAAAAGTATAAAAGTTTAAGAATTCAACTAAATTTTGGCAATAATCACCATTATCTAAATATGGATATTTCCACACACAAAACAATGGAGCATTTTTTCCACAAAAATCCTTTACACCCTGTTGCACCGGATTTTTTTTTGTTTTGGTTGCTGCTGAGCCAAAATTTACCCCCTAAAACAAAAACCACCTTCTGGGAGACTAGCACATATACATAAGTGCAGGGAGGCTGGCTTTAATGGGAATAAGGGCCCCATGAGGTGGAGCCATATACAGGCCCCATTCTTGTTAAGCCCAGGCCCAAGGGCTTTACATGGCATAAAAACCACTGCAGTTCGTTTATTAAACATCTCCCATTATACCCGGAGAGTACGTTTATAGATACCCTCCGGGTATCATGGAAAAGAACAAATATCAACTTACAGGAATTTCCAAAAATGTGGTGACCAAATTGAGACTCCAATGCCTTCTCTTGTCGTCATCTCTGGAAAAGAAAAAAAAAAGGTTGTCAGGTTTAGATCACTTTTTTCTGACCATAGTTTACTAAACTATGATTGTGTCGGTGCAGTTGTCTGGCCTCACATATTCAAGTTTGTGCTGTCAAGTCTTAATTATTAACCTACTACTGCCATAACTTATAATTTCCTTGTAGTTACTAGAGTTATTTGTAAAGTAAGGAAAACACAGCACCAGAACCCTTAGTTCGGTCGTAAAGAAGGGTGAAATTCAAAAAAAGCTTGCAAAGAAGTACAGTACATTAGCATTCAACTGGGGGTGAAAGATCAATTTTTGTGGTAGACTTTGAGAACAAAAAACATGTGCACTCACAAATTATGAACTCACATGACTTGAGGTTGTTCACAGCCCTTTTTTGGGTGGCTATATATAGTCAAAAAGCTTGATGCGCTAAAATCAAGTTCTTTTAAAAAAATTCAACGGCCAAAATTAGACCATAATTTATGAAAGATTGCCAGATTTCTATACACGATTCAAGTATGTACCAAAAAATATAGAAGGATATTTTCGAATATTTTTCTTTCATGTTTATCTTGTAGCCAAAATTGGCTAAATCTTCATGTGGGTCACCATCACTTTGGCTACATCAGAAAATTGACCAAAAAAAACACACTCATCCTTCATAGTTGAGACTGGAGAGCTGCATAGCCTTCACTTGAAGGATGAAATATAATCCCTAAAAATAGGACATAGTAGACTTTCAAAACAAAAACCTGCCCACCCACAACTCATGCTTTAAATGGGACTAGTAGACTTTTGAAACAAAAGCCTGCCCACCCACAAAGTTACGAACTCGCACATCAAGAAGGGTGATGAAAAATGAGCTCATTTCATACTTGCGACCACAGAGCTACATAGCCTACCTTGGAGGGATGCAATTTACACTAGAAAAATGGAACTTAGTTCAACTGCACATGCCACACAGACCATGCCCCCACCTCATAGCATGGACTTGTCAGTTCTTCTTCCCTTTTATGTAGACCTTTCTCTCGAAGGAAAGTGAATTTAATCAAGGAGACACACCCTAGGTTTGATGTCACTTTTTGAATTTAGAAACTTGAATTTGTTGCGACTGACTTTTATGGTTGTAGATCTCGGACAAGGATAAACTAAACCATTTTACCATTATTATAGCCTGCTCTTTTTATTGACATGAATGATTGAGCGTCTATTAAATTTAAGAGTCCACTTTTGTAACAACAGAACAATGTCAATTAGAATGTAGTGTGCAGAGAAAAAAGCTGAGGCAGTATAGAGAGAAAGGGGATTGCAATGAATAGATGTCAGGATTCCTATGACTCATGCAAGACAACATTCTACAAAGATCATGTCACGATAACAGGAAGATAATACAAATATATTATGATACCTTGCAAAAGCAAACATTCAACAGAAATTGATGCCAGACAGAATCGTTGCATTTGGTTTCCTATTCAAATCACAAACTTTTCTCATTCATGTATATATATGTTTTTATAACATTTTAACAATGAGTTTTAAAATAAGTGTTAATTAAGTGTTGATCAGTCATTGATATGATGTTGTAATTTTCATATTTAAATGTTGATTTATTATCAATGTGTTATTATGTCATTATAATATCACATCATTGATTGTATTAACATTTTGTTAACAATTAACTTTGAACGCATTGTTAAAATGTTGTAAAAGCATATATATATATATATATATGGAAGAGGCAAGTTTGTAATGTGAGTGTTAGTTTTTGACAAAGTATTTCATTGGTCTTTTCAAGATACTTAAGGGACGAGGTCAAGAGCATTACCTGAAGAAGGGCTGCATGCAAGGTGAGAGCCAAGTATGGGGCCTTGCTTGACCAAGGCCACATGCAAGGCAAGAGCTGAGCATGGGCCTTGTTTGACCAAGGCCCTTGGGCAAGGGCCTTTATTGAGGGCCTTACCAGACGTAAAGCACAATGTTTATACTAAAAGGAGGTGCAAGAATAATGGGAGATACCTACCAAAAATAAAAAAGCCCTATGACAAAAAGGAAGGCACTTTTATTCACTAGATGTCAGTATTCTATATCTGACAGACCTAAAACAGAGAGCATAATGTCATCCAGGAACATAAGAATATATTAGTTGACAAAGTTACATTTACAAGGGTTTTGCTGTTTACTCCAATTTCCACATCAAGTCTTAATATATTGAACAAATTATTGAATAGTGAATTTTTCTTTGTCTTTTCTTTTTGACACAAATGAGCATTTACAAATTCAGGCATTGTTGTATTTTGATGACCCAGTACAATTCCCACCAACAAAAGCTGAGAACTGCAATATGATGTTTGAATGAAAGTCCTCTCTTGGCTTCATGGGGTGGCGAGATGAATCTAAACCCCACACTACCCTTTCATCCAAGGTTAGGGTTTTAAGAAACTACTTAAGCAGATACACAGTCAGCGGTAAATGGGCCTCTAAACAACATCACTAACTAACTTGAATTACAGCCTTTAAATTGCATGAAAATAGGTTTGGCCCTGTACATTTGCACGGTTGGCATTTTAGTAGTCTCTTTTAATTGTCCAAATCTTCATGTTTATGATGGGCAAGCCTGTTAACACAATTAACACTCTATGTTGGACTTGATTAACATTGGTAAAGCCTCCTCAAATAAGGACTTCGCTTTCTTTGTGCAAAGGAAAAGAAGAAGGCCCAAATACGGAGTGTGGGTGGAATTGCTCTTCTCATTGTTTAAGGACTAAATTTGATTTCGGGGGTGCTTTGTGTTGAGGCACATTTATGTGTGTCCACACAGAACATGCTAAACTTCAGATTAATACCCTACCTGAATAACAGGTTTAGCTAAAATTACATTATTTCAGAAGTGCCAGAATTTTGAACTATAGAAATTTTTCCCAAAATCTTAATTGTTTTTGGTATAGGAAAATGAAGCATCTTTTGGAACATTCTATACAGTGCCACACCTTATTTTTCCAAATTAATTAATTCTTTAGCAGAGACCTGGGCAACCTGCTACCTTTTGGAGACACCTTATATATTATTGCTCCCAATGCTATCATTATCCCAATATGGAATACCAAAAGGGCCATATTTTTATCATACCTTTGTTTCATGGAATATTGAATTAGCATGGAATGGATTTTTATTTTGTTCTAGACTCACAATTTCACAGCCCTTAACATGAGGTTTGGACCCATGCAAGTGATGCATATTTAAGTGCTTTCACACCCAATTTCAAGTCACAATTCCAAATTTTTAATTTCAAGTGTAGTCAAAATTAAAAACCCATGCTAGGGGTTTTGAAATCATTAGTTCATGAGACAAATTTTTTGTTGGCCTCATGCTAGTAAAAGCTTTGGTTGAAAGTTGGAACATGGTGTGGTTGCTAGATTGTCGATATGTGCATAAGGGTTGTGATTTTTTGGATTGGTTGAAGGAAACACACCCAAATAACTTCATGATATTTATTCCAACTAATTGCACTAGTGTCCTCCAACTAATAGATGTTATTTTGTAACGTCCACTAAAACATCATGCATTCAAGGTACCATTCAACTATTGGATTACTACAATCATCAAACAAAAACTTAAGAATGGTCAAAATCAATATATTGAGTTCAAAATGAATAATCTAAAGCCTCGCATTTGTGAGCGGTTACATTGTGCATGGAAACAAGTGCAAGGCATGGAGGAAACCATTGTGAAAGGGTGGGGTAAAACAAAAATTACCAAAACATTCAAAAATGAATTTCAATTTGTTGCAATGGAGGCAAATGCAACACTTCCTTATTCAGTGTTGCACCAAACATTGAATAACATAGTGAAATAGAAATGGAAACATATCCAATGAAACCAACATTGACAATAATGGAGGAATGTTTGCAACAAGCAAGAGTAATCACAACATCAATTACAACTAAAATTTATACACTTGTTGGTAGCACAAGAGGACTAAAACAATTAGCTAGGAAATAGAAAACATTCGTATAGGTGAAAGTTTCATGGCTTTGAAATCATACCATGACAATTGCACTTTGGCGATTGTTGGCTTGTGCCATAATTATCCTAGCTATGTTCGCTTGCTAATGATGGCTAGTCATATAAACTATCCAAGGAACCAAAAACATTAATAGTCCATAGTTTTTGGAAATAGGCATTTATTACACCATGAATGAAACCATCATGCTAGTAAACTTACAAAAATTTATGAAAATTTTGTGTTTTTTACGTGTTTGTCCTCATCACTAATACCTAATGCCAATCCTACCTAACCACCTACCAATAACAAATGTTGTGCAATTATGATTTTCTTATATGGCAACAACCCACATAAGCTTGACGGTTTTCTTGATTAAAATCATTTGCAAAATGTTGAACCAAAAGTGTGAACACATTATTGAACTATTTCACACCATGGATTAAAGGTTTATCATCTCATGATTCATTTCCATCTATGACAATCCTTAGACACAAATACACATACATAATAAACTCACATAACTACTTAAGGAAAGGAAAGGAAAGCCAACATGAAGAATGCCATACCATTTCATTATTGTCCACACTTTGTTTTGTGCAAGGATGAACTTCAAGGACAAAGTTCTCCAAAACAAGCAAGCTTGCAAAATCTTTAAAAAAAAACATCCATCTTAACAACACATGTGTCTCACTTAAATCTCATAAGCTTTCACAAGCTGGAAAATAGAATTCAACTTCAATAAAAAAGTTACAACATAATGTTTCTTTCTATTCTAAAATATTAACCTCACATTCATCAATTTTCTTTTATAGATCTTTTGGGTTTTTATCATTTTGATTATGCAACAATAGAAACACGTGTCCAACCTTTTTTAAGGATAAATATAGTGGATCAATTTTGGGGGCAAACAACAAGGCTACACCCACCTCTCCTCCAATGATTTGGACATGTACTTCCACCACTTGCTAAAAATCCAACTTCAGAAGCATCTTTCCTTGGCATTGCAACAAAATCAACAAATAAAAAACTTATGTCATCGATCCCCTGACAATTCGAATGCAAGTGAAAATGTGTTTCACTTAAAGTCATGGTGGCAACAATCTTGCAACAAACAACTTTTTTGGTGTTATTGCAACAAGCAACAAACTCCTTTAATGTTGCAAACATTGTTGCAACAAGCAACAACTCCTTCAATGCTACTCCAACAAGTAGTAGCTTCGTCAATGGTATTACAACAAATGTTATTGCAACAAGTAATAGCTCCCTCAATGTTGTTATGTGTGTTAGTTATGCTAATAAATTAAGTCCCATTTAATTAAGGACAAACCATATTAATTAAGTTAATTAGTTTTATCTTGAACTAGTGCAAGTGTGAATTGGGTTCGAAAATGTTTTGTCATGGGGTATAATCCCAAGTTGTGTGATTTCAAATCACCTTTAGTAATTTGTGATTTCAGAACATAATTTTATGTTTTGTACTTTTCTTGTGTTTATGCAAATGTTACGATTTTTCATTAATGCTTTGAACTTGGATTTCTGCATTGTTGTACGTGAGTTGCATTTTGAATCACCAAAAAATGTGTTTAGTTCAATAGTGTTAAAGCTAGATTTATATTTTTTGCACAGAGTTTATGTTTATGTTTCTATGTTTTGCATGAAAGCTTGGTTAATAGCAAGTGTTGGGTAGTTTGTTTTGTTTTTTGGTGTTACATGTTGGTTTTTGCAAGAGTTTTGTTCAGGATACAAATATCATTCATTCATGTCTTGAGCAGAAGAAGCTCCACAAGCAAAAGTGTTGATTTTGTGGAGGTTTTTTATGAAAAACTCTTTTGGGAGTTGAACCCAAACATGGCCTAATCCTTGGAGTTTGAAGCTTGCACAAAGTTGTGAAAAGAAAAGAAAAATCCAAAAGAGGGACTTTGGTTTTTCTCAGGGCCCTCTTGTTTATTTTATTTTTATTTTTCCCTTTGTTTCCCTCTATTTCCTTTCTCTTTCCCTTTTCCTTCTCTTTCTTAATGTGTGTGTAAGTGACAATGGTAGCAATAGTGTTAGCACTTCACCATTGCTAAGAGCTTTGAACTCCTAGTTAGTTTTTGATGGTCGGAAGAAAAAAAGAAATAAGGCATGGGGCCACATGGCATTCTCATATTCGTGGTGGTTACATTGCCATGCAATCTACTACAACAAGTGATGTGGTAGTTTAGGGCATAAAGAAGAACTCCCTTCCTTTTTCATTGTGTTTTTTCTCATCATCATCGGCCGGTGGGCAGCACTTGTAGCAAAGTAGTAGAAAAAGAAGAAGATGGAAAAAATAAAAAATAAAAAAATAAAATTTTGGGGGGAAGGGGGGGTGGCAAATGGGAACATGGACCTCCATTCTGCCATTGTTAGTTTTTTTTTCAAGCTTTTCGAACTTGTTAGGTTCGACAAAGTTAAAAGGCTCGATTTGTTTGGAGCAGGTTTGAAATAAGAAGGTTCGAGGGGTCCAATTTGGGACTCCCTTTTTATTTTTCATTTAATTTTTTTTTCTGAACCTAGGGGAGAGGTTCAGCACCAATCTAAACTTGCCAATTTTTTTTTTTCATTTTTTTCAATCTTTCATCCATAATCAAATTGTTCCATCTGATTGGAATATTCCATCCATCCAGGTTTTATTTTTATTTTTATTTTAAAATTTCATCCAAGTGACCAATTTTCATCTTTGATTTGGATTAAAAATTGTCATCCATCCACAAACTTTGGAAATCCATAACTTTCACATATGGCATTGGATTAGAGTGATTTTTATGTTATTGGATTTATTTTGCAAAGATCTACAAGCTTACAAGCGTGTAAACTTTTCAAAGACTAAAATTTTGGAGGTCCAAAGGCTATTCTCCCTAATTCTTGAATTAATTTCCATTAATTTTTGGGTAATTCATAATTTTAGCATACTAGGTCAAATTGACATGTTTACACTAATGAACTTTTGGTGAAGAGCACTTCTAGTATGGGAGTATGTAGGCCATTTGGAAACAAAATTTTTTGGAGGCTTATTCCAAGGCATAGGGTGGGTTTTGGCCAACATTTTGTTGGTGAGTATACATTTCTGCCCCTTATCGGTGGAGGAGTGTCATGTTATTAGCAAATGTGGAGGATTTGAATTCATGTCGTGAGTTATGTGCAAGAATCACAAAAGTGGAGATTTGTGTTGCATCATTTGTGCATCTCCATTTGTGTTTGTTAGGTTACATTTGTTGCATGTTAGCATGTTGGTTGAGTTGTCATATGCTTTTACATGGTAGGGGGATTATCAAGGTGTGTGCCATTTAGCTATGATTTGGGGGTGAGCACATGCTTTCAAACTAACCTCTTGGTAATATGTGTTTATTGTTTAGTGTCAAATTCTAGGTGAAAGGATACGTGCCTTCCCACATGTCCCATTATTGCCATAGTGGGTTTGGGGATTGTGGTTGGTGTGTGTTCTTAAATCACTTTTGGTGATTTGAGATTTTGCAACATAGTTTTTGTTTTACAAGTTTTGGTTTGTTTATGTTGTGGGCTTGGATTCTTACATTGTTACAAATGAATTTATTTTGGTTTGGATGTGGTGTACCATTTAATGTATTTCTATGTTATGTGTTATAAGTGTGATGACGATGATAGTTGTAGGTGTTAACTTTGGAGCACACAACATCAACCTTAGTTAAATCACAAAATTGAAAAGAAAAAAACACGGGTATGAATAATGCATCAAATAATATTAATAACAAATGCATTATCACATAATGAAAATTAAAAGTAAATAAATCCCAATTGTGCATGTCATTTTTTGGTGTTGTACATGAGGCATAATGACATTTCACCAAAAAATTTCCCAATTAAATGAAGTTGGTGAAACCAACCAATTTACTAATAAACATAGTTGGCCCAATTTGGAAGATATTTAAATAGATGGGTTGCTTGGATGTTGAAATGAAATGGGTATTTTGAAATTTAAAAAAATATTAGTGTATATAGGAAAATAAATTGTTTGTGATGTTGGCATACAATGGGTTGCTTCAAATGGGAAAGATATTGATGATTTATATGAAGGTGTTTGCAATTTTTTTTGTTTTTCTCTTTCTTGTTATTATTTAGGATGTGGTTTGAAAAGATGGTTGTGGATCAATTAATGCCACAAATATGTAATCTAAGAAGGGTTCATGCATATGAAGATTAATTTTGAATTAAATCCTTATTATCACATAGGTAAGTTATACAACTAAATGTTAAAACCTAGACAACATACAAAACATTTGAAGAATACAAGAAATGAAATTTACATATTTTTAGGCTAAAATCACTCATGCACCTAAAACTTGGTCCTTATGCGGGCTACAACCATTAGAAAGTTCATCACATGTGCCTAAGGATTTTATTTCATGGTGTTCATTTACCAAAAACATGTATGTTTAATATTGTGAACATTTCCATAATAAAAATGGCACACAAGTTTATTGTGGCACATGTTTGTTACAAAAAAAGCTTATTCCAAGGTTTAACACAAAATAACATCATGAAATCACGTAAAAATGAGCCTGAAACTTCACACACAATCCCTTATATACTTGCAATGAGAAATGAATGAATTATTGACCCCATTAATTTACATTTACTAAACATTTTGACTCATAAAATACAAGCCAATAATATTATGCCACCTATTATCCTTTAAAAATTATCATCCAACGTATGAACAAGTCATTAAATTATTTAAAATCTTCTTCCCTAGGATCTGGTTAAATTCACATAATTCATTTTCAATTTTGTTTAACCCAAAATAATTAACTAAATTATTCATAAATCCAAACCTATGTCCCTAGTCAAAGATTTTCAAAGTAAGGCTCATAAGTTGAATTAACCATTTCCATATTTCCTCATCCTTTTACCCCTAGGCCATATTATTGATATTTACAAATTTTATCCCTAGTAACCCATCTTGGTGTTACATTAAACCCCATCACAACTTTGAAGTTAACCATCAATAAACCTTTTTTAAAAAGGGGAGTCTGAGATGGTTCCCTACTTCTTCAAATGTGGTTTGAATGGTTGGTTATTGACCAAGCAACATGGATACACCAGATCCAGTTACAACTTTGAATCAACCACTTTCAAATCTTTGGGAAACAAGGATCTCAAGCATTTCATTGGCAAAACTAAAATGGTCTTTACACTCTACTTTGGATGAAGTAGAGCCTTTGAATGATGTGAAACTTAGTTTGGACCTGTTATATTGCAAATATAAGAGGTTCAGCATTTCACTATCACATTTGAACCCAGTCTCCAGAGTAGAATGCTTAACAATCTAACAGTATCGACGCACTATGCATCTTCAAATACATGACATAAGTGAATCTCTTAATTGTAATACTCTTTACATGTTGAAAACTCTGGAATTAAAAATTCAATTCCTGAAACTCAAATTTAAAAATACATTAATGATATGGCATGAAAATTATAGTCCATGAAATAATATTATAAACATTAAAGACCCAAATATGGAGTGTGACCGGAGATGCTTGAAGATGGTGGACCAAATTCTACTTTGCATAAATGGGTCTCTATTGAGCCTACGTATCTTTCTCAAGTGCCCACCAAGTAGTAAGTAACACTCTATGTTGGATGTGGGAAAGCTCAATAGAGACCTAAATAGGGGGTCAGGGTAGAGAGGCTCTAAGAGATGGTGTACCAAACTGCAAGAAGCCAAGCACTACAAACAACCATATAAAGTTCCAAATTCAGAGACTCAAATGATTCAACAGAACTTCTCACTTGACATGGAGAAATTATCAGTGTTGTTGGCCAATTATTCTCATTTATCAACCTGGGTATTGATAACCTACTAGTCAATTATTATTTTTTTCAAAAACTAATAATAAATAATCTACCCACTTCCCACTTGGTATTGAACTTTCAATTTTTCCTAACCTACTGGGACGGCCTGGTTATCATCTAGGCAGGTTATCGATCCTAAAAAATTTAACGTGTTTATGATAGAAAAAAAAAGATATGAAAAAGTTTTTAAATATATAACCAGCAATGTAACCGGTAGTTTTCAACATGATAATTTGAGAACCATGATGCATAATTGGTGATAATTATTCAAAAATAACCATGTAAATTGACAATTGAGGGTATTACTTTTGATAGTGAAATTGATAAGGGTGTGTGTGTGTGTGTGTTTTTCCTTCGGATAATCTACCCGGCCTTGGCTATTGCCAAAAAGAAATACACTGAAAATTACATCCACTGAACCTGACATGACTCTAAGCCTCATCCCTGAGGTAGCCATCCATCCAATCCTAGTGGTAGTGACCATTCGGGTGGGAGGTGGGCTCTATGCTTGACAATTATAATGCAAAAAAGCAGATTCCATAGCACTCCCAACCATGTTCTTCCCCCCCCCGCCCCCAGCCAAGCAAACCCCGGAAAGAGCAAAGCTCGGATGTTCTGAAGTTCAGGTTGGCATCCAGAATAAATGTTCTGAAATTGCAGAAAAAACAGCAGCAGCCGTAGTAGGCCAGGCTGCATTCTCGGATATGAGGAATGTACCATAGTAAGGGGCCTCAGGTGGAGCCCAGAGTGGGTCGGGCTCTCTCGCCAATTTCCCGGCCAAGTTTATGACAAATGACTTTTACAGCTAGTTATGAGCAGGCTGCTGCACTGCCATGTCGTGACCATAGAGAAAAAAGAGTGCTGTGCCAGGCCCTGCATCAGCCGACGTTCTCACTAACAAAATCATTCCTTTGCCCGTTGGTGACCAACCCTTCTGGCTCCAACTTGGGGTCCTCTGTCTTTGTTCTTCCTTTCCCCCTTCGATGGGTGCTTTGTTTAATGGTGCTTGCCAGGGTTTCAACTGACTTCTGCCTAGCCAAATTCACACTTTACACTAATGGCCAAGGGGCTCAAATGGAGAAGAATGGCACAGACGCACCTCCCCCCCCCCCCCACCACCCCACAATACCCCAACCTATTTCACCCCTTCCTTAATCTTTCTATCTTTACACA
>Ga0116227_10012719_pt1 | contig 13578 bp, 19 predicted proteins | sample S1TSphgellanicum_FD_89693 | JGI IMG/M metagenome (GOLD analysis project Ga0116227, IMG submission 89693) | Host-associated microbial communities from peat moss isolated from Minnesota, USA - S1T2_Fb - Sphagnum magellanicum MG | ecosystem: Host-associated > Plants > Peat moss > Unclassified...
CCCCCCCCCCCCCCCCCCACCATCATTTATGCCCACATTACACCATATCTCAAGGATTCTTCATATGGGAGTGAAGAAAAATCACAATTTTCATCAGAATACACGAACATATTTCCTTCCTACTACTATTATTACCTACTACTACCCCTTAAAAAGCTGAAAAAAGAAAACCACACAACAACCCCTTAAAAAGCTGAAAAAAGAAAACCACACAACAAACAATTTCTACACTACACGTAGCAAGTAACTGAAAGTGAACTAACCATAATGCTACTATTGTTGATCAATACACTTTGATGCTAGACAAAAGGGTGTTACAATAATATTCTACAAGTTTATGTTAGAGTTTACATGATATCACAATAAACTAAGTTTTGGGTAGACAACATATTGAAACCTACAACAAGTCACAATGGTTCTTTTTTTTCTTTACTTTGGCCTCAGTCTCCTCATTCTATAGTAAATCAAAATAGCAGTAACGAATCGGAAAAAAATGACAAACATTGCTAGCACGAGCATATCAATGGGAATACGTGCATTGTTCAAAGTACGATTGAACTGAAGTTGAGTCCAAACGAATACGTTGTTAAGATCACTCACACGAGGGCAGCTGCATTGGGGGCATGCAGCTGGCGAGTTCAGACATGCCATATTCGCCCCGTTGTTCAAGCATTCGGGTTTGTTGGTGTCGCAGAAGAACGTTATGGAGGTCAAAGAGTTGAGTGCATATTGGATTGGATTCGTCCAGAATATCCAAACAATCGTATTCAATATCTTCTTTTTGGGAACAACGGATCCACCAGTCACAGTCCAAAAGCCAATCACAATAGGAACAAGAACAGCCGCGATCTGAAAAAAAAGACACACACACACACACACACGCACCCACCCAAGAAATTTGAAAAAAATTCATTAACAAATTAATTGCATTACGAAAATTCAAAGTTTTGACATTACAAAACATATTTTGGCACTTTGGGTCAGAAGAAAATGCAGAAGCGTTATTATGATTATGATTATTATGATTATTATTATTATTATTATTATTCTATTGCAAAAAAATGAGGAAAGGTTGATGTGGGTGTTAATTTAATTTAATTGTTTTTATTTTTTTTACCTGTGGTAATGGGCTCGCAACAACGATAAGTGCACCCAAGAATGTAACAGCCAGCGTGAACTCAAAGAGGACAAAGTAAAACCGAAAGAACTGAGCTGCTGAATGAACGGCGATTTGAGCCATCAGGCAAAACACAAAACAAAAAATCATTGTTGATGTTGCCAAGTACGGTATCTGTTTTCAACCCAAAATCAAGAGAAAATTTTTAGAAAACAAAAAAAATTTACAAGAGAAAGAAAGAAAAATTAAAAAATGGCTATTATTATATCCAACAAGCTTTACTAGAAATCCAACAGTTAAAACAACATAGGTGCAAAAAAATCCTTCAAAAATGATTTGACTCCACAAGTTCATTAATACCCTAAATTTTGGTTCAAAAAAGAAAATTGCATGTTAGGATAGAAAATCAAGGAAGATTGAGAGAGAGAGAGAGAGAGAGAGAGGGAAAAAAGAAAATTGACCTCTCCAAAAGTCCACCCAAGGTTGTACAAAAAGACATTGTATTGATGTGTGTTTGTTTCTCTCTCCAAAGTGGCAGACATGCTGAGGATCTGGGGAATGACATTTGATGCATTCGTGACACCCAATAGTACACAAACGATAAAAAGGCTTTGAGATTTCACACTCATTCTCACATTCGTGTCGGGTGTGATGTTGAAATACACGGATCCAAGTATCAAGCCTAGAACCAACGCTGATGTCATTCGACCGAAATTGTAATTCACATTCCTCCAATAGAACCGTTGCATCTTCAATAGGATCTCTTTAGCCATCAATGGAAAAGGTGCTCGGTAGCCCGATTCCACCAAATCAGGTCCCCATTGTCCCTTGCCCCGTCGCAGCTGCTGCAGCTCAATGTGATTGCGGAGAGCCAGCTCACTCACCCGATACTCAAATGCATAGTCTCTCAAGGACTTGAGGTCCTTGACTCCATCGCCGATAACACTGATGGCATAGTTTACAGGGCTCTGATTTTCAAGGCACTTTGGTGTACCTGGAATAGCTTCAAAATATTTCTGTAAAGATTCATCAAACTTAGCTCTGGTCAGTAGCAGCTGAAATTCTCTAAGCGTAATCAAACAAGCAATCAATCAAAATTCACACGCACCCACAAGAACAGGTACCCATTAATCAAATTCACATACCCCAAACCCTAAATCCTAAACCACAAGAACTAACATCTGTAACTACTCTACAAAATGGTTTTGACCAAGGAGTAGAAGAGGTTGCACACTGGTTGCTTGCTTGCTTGCAAAGGAAAGAAGAGCATATGGAAGAGAAAGAGAGTGAGATATATACTTGAATTAGCTCGCCATCTGTTCCAACAGGACCGAAATAGACAGTTTCACCTCCTTTTTTGAGGATTTGAGCTCTGGTGAAGGCTGCAATCTGGCGAATACTCGGTGACTGAAGAGTTGAAATCACCGTTCTTCCTGTATCTGCTATCCGCTGCACATGTAACAACAACAACACATGTATCAACAACAATTTTACGATTTGCACCCATTTTGACAACACTCAACTTTCTTGGAATTTATTACAAAAACCAAAAAATCATGTTTAGACAAGTTAACACTCTCCACCTTTGCCCAATATCAATAAGACAAACCCAAAGTTCAGCACATAATTTAGCTCAAATCTAAGCTCAAATCCAATCTCTATATTAGTGGGTGTTTTGAACTCTCAACAAAAGGAAGCCAAAAAAAAAAAAGATTTGGATTTAGTAGATCCATGAAGACAATGGTGAGAACCTTAGAAAGATTTATGGTAATTTCTCAAGTAGATGATGAGCTCTATTTGTCATGAGATAAAATTGCAAGTCTTGATACAATTCGGACAGACAATTTTTACCTTGAGGCATTCAACAATGTGGCCTGAGTTATGACTGTCAAGTCCCTTGGTTGGTAAATCGAGAAACAAAATGCTTGGATTGCCAGCAAGCTCAGTGGCGATTGCAAGTCGTATAGCTTGCTCCCTTGAATTATCCTCATTACCCAGTAATGAATTGATCAACATATCTGATACATGATTGATTTGCATAAGCTCCAAAACCTGAAACATTTCCAAACAAAATCCAAAACATTTCAGATAAAGATGGGCCAGGTATATTAGGTAATGGTGTATCCATCCACCTCCAACTAAGCTAGAATCACAACTGGGTTACATTCTTGCTGTTGTTCTTATGAAACAAATGTGCTGTAAGAGAAAATTCATGAGAACAGATTCATTTAAAACAAGTATAATTTTATATTACTTACTTACCTCCTCCACAAAATCCTTGCGTTTCTCAAAGGCAAACTTCTTCCCTAGTCGCAAGGCAGCACTGAACTCAATACTTTCTCGTACTGTCATGTAGGGTGCATGCGAACTGAGACCCTCTACATAACCCTCCACATGCATAAATGTTTTTTGCACCTTGGGATACCCATTTACCAGTATTTGACCACCAATGCGACCCAGAGATATTTTTCGCCCTACAACAGCACAAAATCATTAGCCAAGTCCACAAAGTCCACCCAAACCCCACAAGTCCAATTCATGATAGCTACTACCACAACAAAAAGATGTAAAGAAGAAGAAGATCGATATCATCTGTCTAAAATCGACTCAAAACAATTTAAATTTGAAATGAACAAAAGAAATTCAACAATGGATCTAGACTCAAATTACAATTAGCTGAAATTCTTCCTACTTTCAACAACTATTGTGAAACAATCATCTGGGCATTACCCGCAAGGCAATTCAGCAAGGTTGTTTTGCCTGACTCATAGCTTCCAAGCAAAGCAACCATGTCCCCAGGTTTTCCCCACCCTGACACATGACTGAGAATCGCTCGGGTTTGCCCAATGGTAGGGATGAGGATGTCATAGCTCAGCTCATGCCAGGAGAGAGTGATGGGAACTGCCGAATGGGATAACTTTTGCTCTGCTGATGCCCACTCTTCATCTTTTGCAACCTGATGGTGCTCCACTGCAGCAAGCTTCATCTACACAAGCAAAAATAAACAAATTGTACTAAAATCTCATGACACTCAAACTATTGAAATCGGTTGTCATTTGCATTCAAAAACCTGTAACAACATTGACAATTCTTATTGATCATTTGATGTCAGTGAAAGAGCTGAAAGGTTTAGGGTTTAGGGTGGGAAGGGAAAATGGGGGGTTGGTACCTCCAAGAAGGGGTTCCGCTTGGGAACGTGTCGTATTTTTGCTAGACAAAAATATGCTCCAACATTGAACAACACAATCCAACCAACCACAACAGCAATACCGACAGCTATCCAACTGTTGCTAGTATAGAATTGACCTCGTGCCAAGTAGGCATGGCCAATCGTATTTGTTGGGCGGCCAACACATTGAGGAAGATTTGTGACCACATTCGGCACCTCACTACATGGAAGGCTATACGTTTTGGAATTGAATTCATTGAGCATGAGTGCAGTTATAGCCCATTGCAAAGGGTCTAAATAGTACGCCCAAATCCAATAATGGCGTACTATGAAACGTGGCACCAAAAACCCCGCAAATACAATAAAAATTGCAATAACAACTCCTGCACCACCATATATGTACAATTGCAAAAATGCCCACAACTGCTTAGTGATTTGTAAAATTTATGTTGAAAATCTAAGACACTGAAGCATCTTTGAAGTCAATTGGGCTTGAAATAGGTACTCTTCTTCTTCATTTCATGCTTGCTCATAATAGGAGCAGAGGGAGGAGGGTGTCATATATGAACATGATCGGCATATTATATATGAGCTCATAATTTGCCTTTAGCACTCCCACAGTTTGTTTGTTGATAAGCATAAGAGTACATGTCACATGAGTCTGTTAGGTGAGAGAAACACACATACCAATCAATGCATTTGCGGCATCACGGGTGGGGGCAAAGTAAGCCATAAAACGCACTAAGGAAGCACCATTCAAGGCACTCAAAGTGACAATGATGTAATACACCCAAAAGTGCCAACCCCCAGCGTCAAGAGACAATCCTGTCATAAAATACACAATGAGCGTCCATATTGTTGTCTGCACAAACAAACAAACAAACAAAAATCCCACCAACAATCAATCCCTTCTTCTCAAATGAATTTCGTGCAAAAATGTAATCACATCCACCATGATATTCATGTCACCTTATATATTATGACCATAAGGGGTTTAGATATCGTGGATGAAGATTGGATTAAACATTGGGTGCATGTAAATAACTTGGATGAGAAAAGAGAATTTTGAACATGGGGATGAAGCTATTTGACCCACACAAAAAAAGACTCAGTTTAGGGTTTAGGGTTTAGAGAGAAGCGTGACGAATTCACCTCCAAAAGTGTAAATGGGAAACCCCCAACAATCTTTGCAAAGAGGTATGATAGAGGCCGATAGAAATGGGCATCCTGTTGCTTGTAGTAAAGAGGACGCTCATCCAAAAGACCCGGTAATTGTCCAAGGTTGAAAAGAGTCAAATTCAAGAGAGATATGAAGAAAACACTTTTGAGCAAATTCATATCCAGCTGGTTTGGGTCGTTGTGCACACGAAAGAAGACTATTCCAGAGTATAGACTCATGATGAGGATCTGCAACTCAAGACAGAGACCCCATTAATCAAAAACAGAAACACACTTAGTATATATATATTCACTGGCACTAGCTACTAGCTTGTGCTGGGCTTGCACCCCACCCAAATCACAAATGTGAGAAAGAACCAACAAAAGCAACGATACTCTGAAAACATTCTACATGAAAAGCAATGTCCACAAACAACAAAGTATATGAGTTAGGGTTTTAGGGTTTAAGGATCCTTTCCACATTGGGTACATTAAGACCTGACTTCAATCCGTCAATTTTCTTGTACAAATTTTACATAATCTGACTTCAATGCTTTTCTTCTTGTACAGATTTTCTTCTTTTGGGTGGTTGTTTGAATTCCCAATTTCCACCAGAGAAGCTGAGTAGCTAGGTAGTAGTAATCAGTAGTAGGAGTCAGTAAGTACGTAAGTAAGTAAGTACCTGCATCAAGCGAAGACAAATGCCAAGCTTGTTGCGCCATGCAACTTTGAGCTCCCTTTTGAGAAGAAGGATCATCTCTGGTTTGAGATCTAGAATGTACTCCCTGTCAAACTGGATAGGAAGCCCCTTTGTTTCCTGCCACCCCACAATTTTCCAAACTTTTTTGTTTCACAAACATATCCTAAATACATAATAAACCTTTCCAGGATTTTCAAAGTTCACAATTTAGTAAGTACCAAATGCTAGCACTGTTCTTTGCACTAACAATTCAACTACATATCCATTCATGCCAGAGTGAACCAACAGCCCACTAGGTGGGTTTCCAGTTCCCCAAGGAATGCTCAAGTGGAATTTTATTTATATCCAGGGGAGATTGACTTACTTGGAAAGGTCTCTCCAATTGCAAGCGGACAGGTTCAACAACATGGTCAATGGCAGATGCAAGGCCACCAGTGAGAGAATCGTCCAAGGCACGGTCATGAGTCTTGAAATACTTGAGCATGTCACCATTGCCCCCGACTGCAACAACTTCATCCCCAGGAGCTATGAAAGAAGTATGACTCATAGAAGGCTCAGCAAGACTGCCCCCTTTCTCTATCACTCCTGCAACCAGCATAGATGGAACAGCACCAGGTCCAGTTACAATTCCACTTCCATAGTTGTTGGCTCGACTCTCTGTAAATCCAAGACCCAATGGCTGGTTGCCCTCCACCCACAACTCCTGAAGAAGATCGCTACTGTTTACAACTCTGCGAATATCTCGGAAAGTTGGAGACAAGAGGAAGTTTGCAGCAAATTCCTCAACCATCAGTTTGGGGTGGCCTGGTCGCAGGTAATGGGCACCCTCGGGTGTTGTCACCTCTGATAAAAATTCACTGATGCTCAGATTCTTGGGCTTCACATACCTGGACAATACAACAACAACAACCCACCAAGTATCAACAACCTACCTACCAACCAGGTACCCACAACCCACCAAGTATCAACAACCTACATACCAACCAGGTACCCACAACCCACCATGTATCAACAACCTACCTTCCAACCAGGTACCCACAACCCACCAAGTATCAACAACCTACCTTCCAACCAGGTACCAACAACCCACTAGGTAATAATACCACATTTCATATTTTTTGCATTGCAAAATTTATTCAGAGAAACAATGGCAGGTAACTACATCACCAGAGAATAGTACTTAAAGATTTTTTCTATGTATGTATGTATGTATGTATGTAGGTATGCACACATGTGCCTTCTTCTTCTTCTTCTTCTTCTTCTTCTTTTTCCACGTACCCAAGACTCTCAAAATAGGGGAGTGCATCCTGACGGGGTCCTTGAAACATGATTTGACCTCCATCCAAAAGGATAATGCGATCAAACAGCTGAAACACCTCAGAAGAAGGTTGCAAAATTGATGCAACAAGCGATGTCTGACGAATCCGACAAATAATGCGCACGCTTGTAACCAAATCAAATGTCATTGCCTCATCCGCTCCTGTAAGATTTTTGATAACACAACAATCACCAACACTCGTTGAAAATCAGGATAATCCAAGCCTGTCAGTCACAGCACAGGAAAGAAGGCAAAAGAAGAAAGAGACAAAAGGGGGATTTGGGCATATTTTTTGAAGTACTGAAATCCAAGGTAATTAATTTTTTAGACAAGAAAAATTTCAGCTGAAATCCAAGGTACTAATTTTTAGAGAAGAAATTTTCGTATATAGCAAGTCTTTTGCAGCAGTGTTGCAAATTGCAACAAATTGGGTTGAGAGTTGAAAGAATCTGTCACCTTGATTAAGCTCATCAACAAAGTAAGCAGCATAAGTGCCAGCAACCACTTCAGCTATGGTCAAGCGATGCTGCTCATCAGCAGTGAGTGATGGTCTCATCGGACTGCCAACAGGTCGTCCAGCAACTCGCTTAAGGCCCACCATACTTAGATTCATTTCCAGTTTTGGATCTTGCCCATGCTTGAGAGCTTCTCCCATGATTTGTTTCAACTCATCACTGTAATGCTTTGCACGATGGGCTTGTGTACAATCCCGAGCAAATTCAAGTGTTTCACGAACAGTAAGAGCAGGTAGGTGGATGTCCTGTGCACTCACCATAGCTGCAAGACGCTGGCATCGTATGTCTCGCACATTCCTCCCATTGTATGTTATACTGCCGTCTAGTGCTGTACCTGGACCTGTTAGCCTTCCTGCTAGCAATCTGATCAGAGTGCTTTTACCGCAACCTGGAGGCCCTGAAATCAAAAGTTTCCACAACAAGCATGAATGAAAAAAATGATTAATTAATTTAAGGAAAAATGTCAGCTACAAACCAAGAGACTAAAATGAGATTTGGGTGGCAGTTCTGAAATGCAACCCAACATGATTAGAACCCTACAAACTTACTTACCCATGATAAGTGTAAGGGTACCAGGCATGATATAGCCAGTTACATCTTTCAACAGAGCCATCTCCTCAACATGGGATCTAGAGATAGGAGACTTAACAATCCCTTGCACCTGGTCACAAATCCAGCCCCCAAAACAAGCAAGGGGAAAAGAAAATAAGCCTTGAAAAGAAACTCCATTAAAAGTAAAGACAAAAACAAACAAACAAACAAAGGGAGAAAACCAAAGAGAGCAAGAGAGAGAAGAAAAGACATAAGCATAATTTGGCAAATCAGTTGAGGTTAAATGTCCAAGAATTTTTTGACTTTCAATGGGTCACTGAAAAACCTGGAATTAGGCACTTCATTAGCAGTAGGTTATCTTTGTATAACATGGTATATCGGAGAATTTTGACCTAAATCAATCCTTGAAAAACCTCAATTATGTGCTTAATTAAGAGTAGATTTACCTTTGTATACATGGTATGGAGAATTTGGACTTAAATGGGTCACTGAAAGCACTGGAATTATGGGCTTAATCAAAAGCAATTATGTGTGGAACTATGTGCTTAATACTAGGCAAACCTGGAATTATATGCTTAATTAAGAGTTTAGGTCACCTTCGTATAATATGGTATACCAAGAATTTTGACTGAAATGGGTCACTGAAAAAGCTGGGACTGTGCACTTAATTAAGAGTAGATTACCTTCGTATACATGGGTATCAAGAATTTTGACTGAAATGGGTCACGGAAAAACCTAGAATTATGCACTTAGTTTGAGAGTCATCTTTTACCTTTGTAAACATAGTATCATAACCTGCTTCAACCTTCATTTTTTTGGTGACTGTCAATCCCTTGAATTTCACAATCTGAGGCAAAACAAAAACACAACACAGATCATGCCAGGTGAAATCTTTAGAGAATTGTTCAAACTCAAGATGCAAATGTGCAGCAGCAACGAGATAGAACTCAACCCTAACCAGATTTGAAGTTTCACAATCCAAGGAAACAAAACCAGAAGGAGACACAGATCATGCCAGGTGATCTTTTAAAGTAATTGTTCAAACTTGACATTCAAATTTTGATACAGGCAGATAGAAAAAAACCCAAATTTTTACCAAGATTTTCAAACACTTGAGGGCAAAATTATGCAGTGTGTGGAGAATAATATATAGACACAAACCCACCTGGGGAGGTATTGCAGGTAACAGTGGAGAAATCTGCAACAACCACTTCAATAACCCATCCTTCAAGAGCAAATCCATGCCTTGTAGCTCCGTCTCTGCCTCAACTGAGTCGATAGCAGACTGGAACTCACCAAGCTTACTCATGATTCTTTCAGCTTCTTGTACAAGTCCATGTTCCAAGAGTACTTGGTGATATAAACCCACTAAATGTATGAGAGAAGCTTGTGGTGCTTCAGCTAAGGCAGCATACAATTCATGAGGGATATCAGCTGTCCCATGATCAGCTTCTTCATCCCTCTCTCTGATGGCTGGACTTAAACCCTCATTTTGCAAACCTGATGAGACATTGCTTGGTGTTTCAAATCCAGGCGTAGTAATTCTCGGGCCACGCCCTAATCCATACTGTAAACGATCCTCAGAGGCCTCAGAAAACAGGAATTGGTCACCATATCTCTCACCTGGATCACCTGAGAGATTTTGAAACAGTTCCCAAACAAAAAATGAAGGGTATGATGGTAATTTTTTTAGCAACCTCTAGAGATGTGAGATCAGTTGAATATGGAAATTTAGGACAGACAAAAATGTAGTGGAATTTTCAAAACTGGAAGTTGTAGTAAAATTCTTCTTCTTCTTCTTACCTGCGCTATATTGAACAGCACCTTGTGTTGAGCCTTCTGTATCACCGTTGCTTTCATACGAGTGTCTCCTTGCAGACTCATTTCTCTCGAGGAAGCGGAAAGATGGTGTCTTTGATGGTGTTGTTTTTTGGGAGGATGTTGGTTGCTGGCGTACTGATGCAGCTCTCCTCAAGTTACGCAGATCACGAGCACGATCTTGCCATTCATCCAAACCCTCTTGCAGCAACAGTTGTGGGTCAAAGGAGATTTGGTTAACTGTAGCAGCAGCTGCTGGAGAAAGTGGCAAGGGCTGAATTCTTCGTGAGGAACTAGATGATCTTCTCCGTAATGCTGGACCAGTTCCACCACCACTCATTCTGCCAGATCCAGCCATTCCATCTCTGGTAATCTCCTGAGGCTGCAGCGCCACCACTGCTGCATCACTGGCCAAGTTACTTGTTGATCTGCTCTCATTGGTGCCTCCTGTAGTAGCTACTGAGTTCACGGCTCGGGCTGGTGCAGCCCTTGCTTCATCACCGCCACCTGCCTGTCTAGTAAAGCCTGTATCTGAGCTCTCACTCTCTGTCATGGTGGTGTCAACTGATCTGCCTCTTCTTGAAGCTGCACTAGTGCTATTGCCAGTTGCTTACAAACAGCTGCCCCACCTGGAGCTTAAGAATACATTGCTACAACCTGCTCCTGCCACAGATCACAAATTGGGTGATCAAATTTTTTTGAATCAAGAAAAAAAAAAAAATCATTTACTTCCACAAATCCAAAGCCTAAAAAGCTTGCAACTGTGTAAACACTTCAAAGGGCAAAATGGTTTGCAGTTGAAGAAGCCCATTGCAGTGTCCACTCACTTCATAAACCTCCTAACCCTTCCTCCCTCAACAGCAGCTATTTCACAAGAAAACTGTGACATACTTTTGACCACAGTAACGACACCAGTAGGTCAAGCTTTCTGCATCATCATCATCCTCCTCCTTACCCAAGTTTGCCATTACTCTACTTCAGTGTTTCTTCAAGCTCCCAAGTGTGTCGTTCAGATATGACAGGGGACTTACCTTGAATGTACCCAGAATCCCAATTCTTTCTTTCAAGCTTCTAGAGTTTGTTGTCCACAATATCAAAATTTGTGTGTACTACATGGCCACATTGAAAAACATACTGGAAGGAGATGATGACAATGGCACATCATACAATAACAAATTTTACACAATTCTTCATTCCTCAGAATCAGTTAGACTCTACCATAGCCCCAATTCAAATTGCATCAGCTCTCCTTCAATCTGACATGAAAACAACAACACACCCTAAACCCATAACCCACAATTCCTCATAACCTGAGTTCCCAATTTCTTCAGCTCTCCTTCAATCTGACATGAAAAAAACAAAACACCCTAAAAACCCATAACCCAAATTCATCATAACTCAAGTTCCAATTTCTTCAGCCCTCCTTTCAATCTGAAAATAAAAAAGCACAACCACTTACACCCATAACCCAAACTCTTCCGCAGTAGAGTTTCCAACACTTTCTCAAAAAGCAATAATGAACCTGGGGTTGTAAGTAGATAGATTTTTGCATAGATTTTGTACCCTGCATTCTCTTCTCCAAAGCGAAAGACCACAAAGACTTGCAAAAAAGTGCAACAACATCAACAACAAACAAACTAGAAGCTGCTGATATATGGGAAAAGAAAAACAAGAGCTCCCCACTTACAATGAACTGAAAGAACTGATAAAAGCCATTGCCATTGATCTGAGAATATCAAGAACTCTCTATACTGAAATGAATGCAAAAAACCGGCAAAGTAGTTCAACTAATCTGTAAACCATAACCAAAAATAAAATAAAATCCCTAAGAAAGAAATCTTCTATTACCTGTGCTCAATTTTCCTTCACATTCTTGTTACTTCCAAGCTGTCCCAGCTACTGCTGCTGCTGCTACTACTACTAAAACTCAAGAAGCTCTTCAGTCAGCATCATCCTCTCTCATCTCAAATGGGTTGATCTGAAATTGGTGTTTCTGAAAAGGATTTTGGTTGTGCAACATGAGATCTCATTCACCACACTCACTCTTCAAGTATGTATGTACACACCAAATCACTTGGAAATGAAATGAAATGAAAAGCTTTTGGAAATGGAATCCTTGGGCACAAGACTCAAATAAGCAAAAGACTAAAGTGTTATGTATCAAAGTCCATTTTGTCCACTTCTACCCATCAAAGGAATGCTATGTAAAAGGCACTCTTTTTTTCCACAACTTGTCTGTGTATATTATGTGTGTGTGTGTGTGTTTTTTATTTTTCACACACACCAAAGGCCAAAACCCAAAACCTTTTTTTTCTTTTGGGGGTGGGGTGGGGACATCATTTGCAAGAGAGATAGATGATGGGTATGTTGGCTTTTAATAGTATATACCCTATTACTACCTTGGCAGTTTTCCACACTAATTTATACTTTTTTCAGAAATGTTGAAATTTTCAATTTTTTTGTTTTTTTTTTAACCCCCCCAAGTAACAAAAAATTTCTGAAAGAAAATATTGAATATTCAAGAAAATTCTATTTGGTTGAAATTAATTTTTTTAATTTATTTATTTATTTAAAAAACATTTTTTGAAGCTTGCTGTCAACGTATGTTCATTTCTTTATAATTAATTAATTATTTGACAAACATTGGTTCAAGCTGCCAAGGTATTACAATATATGATATTATTAGTAGATGCAAGAATAAACGCCCCCAAAAAACAATTTTGGGGTTGTCCTAGAAAAAATCTACCTATTCAAAGTTTCTTTTTTTTTTTTTTTAATGGGGTTAATAAGTTGTTCTACACCCAAGTGAATGCAACTGTAGTCTTGCCTAATAAAAGGCATAGATGACCTAAAAAAGGCATCGCCGTCACCCCCAAAGTTTAAAAAATTTATAAACGATGGTTCACAAGAACATTCCATTTGAGATCAATGCGGATTAAAAATAGCAATCTCTGATGGAGATATCCATTGTGGATCCAAAATAGTATTGGATTGCATGCCCAACTTTATCTTCATCGATAGTCCATACCACACATGAATATAATAATTACCCATAAGAGCAAAATTGTTATGACTTGTAAAGTATTCCTTTTGTCGGGTCGGGGAATCTTTTGTTTTGTTTTGTTTTTTTTTTTTTTTTTTTAAGTTGAACCTTTTTGTTTGTTATATACTTTTATAAATATTCTTTTTTTTTACTTTTTTAAAAGCCATATATTATGGTTCTTTTTTCCA
>Ga0116227_10012721_pt1 | contig 13574 bp, 8 predicted proteins | sample S1TSphgellanicum_FD_89693 | JGI IMG/M metagenome (GOLD analysis project Ga0116227, IMG submission 89693) | Host-associated microbial communities from peat moss isolated from Minnesota, USA - S1T2_Fb - Sphagnum magellanicum MG | ecosystem: Host-associated > Plants > Peat moss > Unclassified...
ATGGTGATTGCGATTGGCGGCGGCAGCGGGCTGGATTGCGGCAAGTCTATTGCACTTGCGGCGGCAATTTCTAGGCCGCTATGGGATTTCGAAATTTCCGCGCCAACGCCTGCGTTGGATCGTCCGATGCCGCCGATTTTCGCCATTCCGACCACTGCCGGGACGGGCTCGGAAGTTGGCCGGGCGACGGTGATCACCAACACGGCGCTGGGCCGGAAAATTATTCTATTGCATCCGCAGATGTTGCCAAAGCTGGTGATTCTGGATGCGGAACTGACATTTGGTTTGCCGCCAACGTTAACGGCGTGGACTGGCATGGATGCTCTGGCGCATAATCTGGAGGCGTTTTGCGTGCCGGCCTGGCACCCGGTGGCGGATGGCATCGCAGTTGAGGGCATGCGGCTGATCAAGCAATCGCTGAACGTTGCGGTGAACGAGCCGCGCAATTTGGCGGCGCGGAGCAAAATGCTCGTGGCGGCTTCCATGGGGGCGACGGCGTTTCAAAAAGGGCTGGGCGCCATTCATTCGCTGAGCCACCCGATCGGGGCTAAATTCCATGCGCATCATGGGCTGACGAATGGGGTGCTGATGCCCTATGTGCTCAGCTTTAACCGCCCGGCGGTTGAGGGCGGCATTGCGGAGGTGGCGCGCAGCCTGGGGCTGGCGGGCGGGTTTGATGGGTTTTTGCAATGGGTGTTGGATTTGCGGGCGGATTTGAAAATTCCGCACACGATTGCCAAATTGAAGGTGACGGAAGAGTCGCTGGATTTTCTGGCGGCCGAGGCTTTTCTCGACCCCAACACGCCGGATAATCCGCGCGCGGCGGATAAGGCGGCGATGCGGCGGATTTTGGCGGCGGCGATGGCGGGGGATTTGGCGGGGTTGGATTCATAGCTGAGTAGGATGGGCAGAGCGCCAGCGAAACCCATCCTACGAGACTTGAAGTTGCCCGAGCTTCAAAAATAAATGCGCCATGCCTGGCTCGTTCACCATGTCCATCGCCACGGGCACGGTGACCCATTCAAGGCGGCGCTCACCGCGTTCGGGCCATTTTTTCAACTGTTTGCGCACATCCAACGCGTAAACCGTGACCAGCGCCGGCCGAACCACGCCGGAGCGCAGGCGTTTGCCATAAGCGTAGCTGCCAAGCGGCGGTTTACGGAGTATGCCCTTCACCCCCGCCTCCTCAAAGGCCTCACGCTCGGCGGCCCGGGCGGGGCCAAGGCCTTGCGGGATGTTGCCCTTCGGGATCACCCAGCGCCCCGTCTCCCGCGAGGTGATGAGGAGCACGCGCAGACCTTCCGCCTCAACACGGAAGGGAATTGCGCCGGATTGTTTAAGAACTGCGTCCATACCACTGATATATTATACAAAAATTAATCAACCCTTCAAGGGTTCCCGAAAATTTTGTTACGGAACCAAACTTTTCTGCATGGTCACCACGTCCAGCCAGCGCTCGAACTTATAGCCCACCTTGCGCATGGTTCCGGCATGCGCAAAGCCGAGGCTGGCATGCACGCCGATGGAGCCGGTGTTTTCAGAATCGCCGATGACGGCGAGCATCTGGGTGAACCCCGCGGCGGCGGCATGGACAAGCAGGCCAGAGACCAGCGCCTTGCCCACCCCCTGCCCGCGCACGGATTCGCGCACATACACACTATCCTCGGCGGCGAACCGGTAGGCGGAACGGTCGCGGTACTGCGCGTAATACCCATAGCCCAAAATGCCGGAAGCATCCCGCGCCACCATCCACCCCCAGCCCGCCGCCCGCACCGCGTTGAAGCGGCGCAAAATTTCCTCCAGCGGTGGCGGCACTTCCTCAAACGTGCCGGTGCCGTGCAGGACATGGTGCGCGTAGATCGCCTGGCAGTCTTCCAAATCCGCTTCGGTTGCATCGGTAATGTCCATCTTCAACCTCCAATCTATTCAGCCCTGTAATGTACACGAAAGCGGGGTTGAGAAAATACAACCAATAGGTGTATAACTTTTCGGAGATCGCATTAAAATTATGCGATTCGGGCAAAATTAATAAATTATAGTTAATTCTGTGTTGTACATAGCCGAGAATTTACGTCATAGTTGTTTTATAGGTTTCGTCCCCTTCGGGGTGATACGAAACCTATTGTCCAGAGGGGACCGAGCACCGCATGAATGACACGACCAACGAAGATTTTGCCGCCGTGAACGCGGCATCAATCGGCGGCACGGGTCCGTTGCAGGCGCGGCTGGCGGCGGTGATGTTCGCCGGGCGCTATCACGGTGTTGAGCTGGACCCGGAGAGTTTTCGGCTGAACGCGCGGGAGGAAGCGCCATCGCCGCCGGTGTTGATCGAATGGCTGCGGGAATCCGGGCTATGGGCGCGCGGTACGCATATGAATTTCCGGCAATTACTGAAAATAGACGACCCGGCCCCGATTATTTTGCTCCTGGATGATGGTGGCGCGGCCATTCTGGTGGGCCGCAACCTGGAAAAAGGCGCGCTTTTTCTGCGTGATCCGCGCGGCAATGCGGGCGACCCGCCAGTTGCCGTGGATGAGTTGCGGCTGAGGCAGGTGTGGAGCGGTGCCGTGCTGCTGATCCGCGCGAGCCGGCAGACCAAGGAGGAAGAACAGCCTTTTAACATCAGCATGCTGGCCCGGCTGGTCTGGGGCGAGAAGAAAATTTTGCGGGATATCGCAATCTCCTCCATGACCATCACCATCCTCAGCATCATGCCGATCTTGATGATCATGACGACGGTCAATATCGTGGTTCAATACCACAGCCTGAACACGCTGACGCTGATCGTGGTCCTACTGATCATCGCGATGATCTTCGAAATGATCCTAAGCTGGGGCCGGAAGATCATGGAGGTGGTGCTGGCCACCAAGCTGGATGCGCGGTTGAATTTGTTGATTTTCGACCGGTTGATGACACTGCCGATTGAGTTTTTTGAGCGTGAGCAGGCCGGCACGCTCTCCTATAAGGTGAGCCAGATTTATCAGGTGCGGGCGTTCCTGACCGGCAGCCTGATGAACACGTTTATCGATGTGATCATGGTGATGCTGCTGCTGCCGATTCTGTTTTACATGAATGCCACCCTGGCCTGGACGATTTTGATCGCGGCGGCGATCATCGCGCTGATCATCGGTATTTTCCTGAAACCCATCGCCGAGCTGACCGGTAAGATCATCGAGGCGGAATCCGCCAAGGGTGCCGTGATGGTGGAAAGCATTTATGGCATCCGCACCGTCAAAGCGCTGGCGCTGGAGCCGTTGCGCGCCGCCGAATGGGACCGCCGGGTGGCGGAAACCGTGGAATTGAACCTGGAAATGGGCCGGCTGGCCAATTGGCCGGCAACCTTGGTGATGCCGTTTCAGAAATACTGCCAGTTCGGGGTGCTGGCGCTGGGCGCGTATCTTGCCGTGGTTTCCAACAACCCGGTTGAGGTGGGCAGCCTGTTCGGCTTCATGATGCTGGGCGGGCGCGTGGCCGGGCCGCTGGTCAGCCTCGCCGGCTTTATGCAGGACGTACAGAAGGCACAGGCTTCCATCGGCCAGGTGGGTGCCATTCTGAACCGGCCGACCGAAAAACGGGCGCTGACGCATGGGTTGCGGCCGAAATTCGAGGGCGCGATTAGCTTTGATGAAGTGACCTTCAAATATGAGGGCACCAAAACGCCGGCGCTGGACAAGATGACATTTTCCATCCCGGCGGGCACCATGCTGGGGCTGGTGGGGCGTTCGGGTTCCGGCAAATCCACGGTCACGCGGTTGTTGCAGGGCATTAACCGCGACTATCAGGGCGCGATCAAAATTGACGGCACGGACATGCGGGAGATTAACCTGCGTCATCTGCGGAAAAATTTCGGCATGGTGCTGCAGGATAATTTTCTGTTCCGCGGTTCGGTGCGCGATAACATTATCGCGGGCCGGCCGGGGCTTTCCTTTGAAGACGCGGTGAGGGCCGCGCGGCTGGCCGGCGCGGAAGAGTTTATTGAGCGGCTGCCGAACGGGTATGACACTTTTATTCAGGAAGGCTCGCCAAATCTCTCCGGCGGCCAGAAACAGCGTTTGGCGATTGCCCGCGCCGTGGTTTGCGACCCGCGCGTGCTGATTCTCGACGAAGCGACCAGCGCGCTGGACCCGGAAAGCGAGGCGCTGGTGAATGCGAATTTGCTGCGCATCGCGCAGGGCCGGACGATGGTGATCGTCTCGCACCGCCTGTCTTCTTTGCTGGATTGCGACCTTATCATGGTTCTGGAGCGCGGGCGGACGGTGGATATCGGGCCGCATGCGGAGCTGGTGGAACGCTGCGCGATCTACCGGCATTTATGGCTGCAGCAGAACCGGCATCTCGACCCGCAAGGCCGCCAAAAATCATCGCCGTCACCGGCGCTGGCGCAGGGAGATTAGCCCATGACCATTTCAAAATCCATCAAACGTGGCGGGATCAATGATGACGCCCCATTGCCGCTGGCGGTGCTGGAATTCCAGTCGCCGACCGCCGCCATGCTGGCGACACCCGTGCCGCTCTTTGCCCGGCATTCCAATTTTATCATTACGGTCATGGTGCTTATTTCGCTGTTGCTGTCGGGCGTCATGAAGGTGGACAAGATCATCTCGGCGCAAGGCAAGCTGATCTCCTCGGCGCCGACCGTGGTGGTGCAGCCTTTTGTCACCTCAATCGTGCAGAGCATCAATGTTTCGGAGGGGCAGATCGTTAAAAAGGGCGATGTGCTGGCGACGCTGAACCCGACCTATGCGGCGGCGGACCTGACCGCGCTGACCGCGCAGCAGCAAGCCTATGCCGCGCAGGTCGCGCGGCTGCAGGCGCAGGAGAACGGCAGACCTTATGACCCCGACCCGGCGAACCCGGCCTCCGCCTTACAGATGGAAACCTATAATCAGCAGCAAGCCCAGTTCAATTTCACCATGGATGAGTACGCGCAAAAGATCAGCGCCTTGGAGACCAACATCGCGGGCTATGAGGATCAGGCGAAATACTATCAGCAGCGCCTCGGCATTGCCGCGAATGTCGAGGATATGCGGTCTCAGCTGCAGCAATTGCAGGTGGGCAGCAAGCTGGACACGCTGGCCGCGACCGATGACCGGGTGAATATCCAGGCGAATCTGGCGAGCGCATTGTCTTCCGCCGCGTCCTCACAGCGTGACCTGGCCTCGCAGAAAGCAGAGCGCGACGCCTATGCGCAGCAGACCAAGGCGACGATCTCGCAGCAGCTTTCCGATGCCATCAATAATTTAACGCAAGCCGAGCAATCCCTGGCCAAGGATCAGTTGAACAACCAGCTGGTACAGCTTGTCGCCCCGCGAGATGCGATTGTGCTTTCGGTCGCAAAAGTTTCGGCAGGGTCGGTGATGCAGTCCGGTGAGCTGCTGATGCAGCTTGTGCCGATTGACGCGCCGTTCATGGTGCAGGCGGATATTCAGGGCACGGATTCCGGCTATGTGCATCCGGGGGACAAGGTGAACGTAAAATTCGACACCCTGCCCTTCCTGCAATACGGCCAGGCCGAGGGGATCGTGCAGACGATCAGCCCCGATAGTTTCAACCCCCAGGATAGCGCGACCGGCGCGCCGGACGTACCGGGCGCCACCCAGACCTTGTATTACCGGGCGACGATCTCGCTGGAAGAGCTGAACCTGCACAATACGCCGGCGGGGTTCCGGCTGGTGCCGGGCATGCCGCTGGAGGCTGACGTGCGGGTAGGTACGCGCACCATCCTTGGGTACTTCACGCGCCGAATTCTGCCGGTTGCGTATCAGAGCCTGCATGAGCCATAGCGCATGACCGGATTAAATTTCAAAGACCGGCTGGCGGCGCGAAAGCCCGAGAGTGCTTACCAGCGTGGCCAGGAATTGTTGAAGGATGGCAAGCCGGAGCGGGCTTTTAGCCTGTTCGTGTCGGCAGCCGAAGCTGGCATGAAGGATGCGGCTTACGAGGTTGGCACGCGCTACCTCCGCGGCGAAGGGACCGTGCAAAATACCGGCGAGGCGGCACGCTGGTTTCTGCGCGCGGCCGAGGCCGGGCATGTGGAAAGCCAGTGCCACCTTGCCAATCTACATCTGTACGGGCTGCAGGGCAGCGTGCTGGGGGGTGGCGGCACGTCGCTATTTTCGCAGGCGGAACGGCAGGGTGCTGATTTTGAAGGTGCTGCTTTATGGGCCGCCAAGGCGGCGCAGGCAGGGTCGGCGGAAGCGCAGGCGATCATGGGGTTTGTTCTCACCTCGGGGCCGGTTGAAATGCGCGACGAGGCGGCAGCCGAGCATTGGTATAAACAGGCGGCCGCGCAGAAATCGCCACAGGGGCATCTTGGCCTCGGGCTGATTATGATGCGCCGGGCCGAAACCGGCGAGGCAACGGTCGCCGCGGTGAATGAATTAAAACTTGCCGCCACGGCCGGAATGCCGCTCGCGCATTATTATCTCGGCCTCGTCTATGAGAAAGCCATCGGCGTGTATGCGGATTTCGCCGCCGCCGCCGAACATTACCGCATCGCGGCGGCGGCCGGCGTGAGCATGGGGCAGGCCAAATACGGGCTGTTTCTCCTTGAAGGCCGGGGGCTTAAGGCGAACACGCTGGAAGGCGAAACCTGGCTGCGGCGCGCCGCATTGGCCGGCGACCCAGAGGCGGCGGCGCTGCTGGGCGACATGTATGCGCGCGGCGGCGCCTTGCCGCCGAATTACGCGGAAGCCGCCATGTGGTTCCGCAAGGCCGCCGATGCCGGCCATGCCAGCGCTGCCCGGGCGCTGGGGATGCTTTACCTGACCGGTGCCGGCACCGTGCGCGACCCTGATGAGGCCGCCCTGTGGTTTACCCGCGCCGCCGAAACCGGGGACAAAGTCGCGCAGGCGGACCTGGCAACATTACTGCTCTCCGGCGCCACCGACGCGAAATTGACGGCACCGCCGCCCGTGCATGAATGGTTCGAATCCGCCGCCGAAGCCGGGGATCTGGTCGGCGCCTATAATTACGCGGTGTGCCTGGCCGAGGGGGTAGGTGTTCCGCGCAATGATGAGCGCGCCGCCTTCTGGCTGAAGCGGGCCGCCGAAGGGGTGGTGAACGCGCAATACTGGTATGGCCGCATGGCGCTGGAAGGCCGCGGCATGGCGCAAGACGAGGAAGCCGCGCGGGTCTGGCTGGGCCACGCCGCCGATGCGGGGTTTACCGACGCGCTGGTCGCGCTTGCCGAAATGCTGGTGAATGGCCGCGGCGGCCCGCGCGACCATGAAGGCGCGCGCAGCCTATTCGAACGCGCCGCCAAAAACGGCCATAGCGGCGCAATGTTCGCCCTCGGAGCACTCCATGGCGGCGGCCACGACATCCCCACCGACCGCGCCGCCGCCCTCGGCTGGTTCCGCGCCGCCGCCGAACTTGGCCACCCGATGGCCGCACTGATGCTAGGCCGCTACCTGCGCCGCGGCCTGGCCTGCGAGCCAGACGCCGATGCCGCGCGACGCTGGTTCACCAAGGCGGTGGAGCTCGGCCTAACCGATGCAAGCGGCGACCTGGCGGAACTCGACCGAACCGCAACCAACACCATGCCTTGCCGCGCCGCCAGCGACTGAGACGGGCATAGGGTTGGTGCAAAGTAAGCAAGGCCAGGGGGGCGCTGCCCCCCTGGCCCCCCCGCTAAGGGCACACCCTCCGGAGCGTTTCCAACGGTGCTTCGCACCGTCGGAACCATCCGCACCTCCGCCCTTAGAACCCTTAAGGCTTCTGAAAGGCTCAGCCTTTGACGGGGATCGAAGGGACCGATGCCGGAGGCATCGCAAGCCCCGAGATGGGGACAGAGCCCCTTGGCCTTACTTGCTTCGGACCAACCACCGATGACCGGTTCGGCATCGCCGGGAGCGGCATGGCAAAACGGATTGGCGGCGGCGCAGCGGGGGGACCATCGTAGCGCGTTGCTGTGGCTGGAGCGGGCTGCCCGGATTGCGCCGCATGATCCGCGGATTGCGCTTGACCTTGCCAATATGCGGGTTTCGGTTGGTGAAGTTGAGCAGCTTGAGCGTGCTGGCGTGACGTTTGCTCAGCTTGCCGAGCGTTATGATTTGGTTTCTGCCTGGCTCGGCCTGGTGACGGTGAAGCGTTTGCTGGGTGAGGAGCGGGAAGCGGCGGCGGCGCTGGCCAGCCTGCTGAGCCGCAATTGCGTGCCGGGCGATGAGTCGTTTCCGGCCATCGCGGCGATGATTGCGAAGGCTGGCGGGTTTGCTGGGTGGTGCGGGATGCTTGCCTCTGGCTCGATCCATGTCGCCGCACCGCCGCGCGCCAAAATTTTGGTCCTGCTGGATGGCGTGGAGACCAAGCGGACAAAAGTTGCCGATGGCTTCACGGTGCCGGCGGGAAGGCAGCTTGCCATTCAGACGGCGGCTGGGGCGCATCTGGCGGGAAGTCCGCTCGACCTTGCGGCGTTGCGGCATATTGAGGGTGTGGCCTCGATTGTTGATCACAGCCTGATCGGCTGGGCGAGCCGGCCGGCGGCGCCGGAAGCGGCGATCAACCTAACCTTGCGGGACGCGGCCGGGCGGACCAAGCAAATCACTTTTGGCAAGCCGCTACCGCCCGACGAAAATGCGCCTTTCGCCCGGCGGCTGAGCTTTGCGCTGCCGGGGGCAAGCTTAAAAGGTTTTGATGAGCCATTGCGGGTCATCGGGCCGGAGGGTGCGGAATTGTTCGGCAGTCCGCTGCATCCGGCGGCGGAGGCGGCAATCAAGCCGGTGCCGGCGGGGTTTATCGGGCTGCCTGTCAAAAAAATGCCGGCGCAAGCGCGGCTGGCGGTGGTGGTGCCTGTGTATCGCGGTTTTGAGACGACAATGGCCTGCTTGAACGCGCTGCTGGCGGCCGTGCCGGCGGGGACCAAAATAATCGTGGTGGATGATGCGGCGCCGGATCGCGCGCTGGCTTCATGGCTGGATGAGTTGGCCGGCACGGGCCGCATCACGCTTTGCCGGCATGAAGAAAACCGAGGCTTTCCGGCGGCGGTGAATACCGGGCTGGCGCTGGCGGCGGGTTGCGATGTGCTGCTGCTGAACAGCGACACGCTGGTGCCGCCGGGCGCCATCGAGGCGCTGGCCGAAGCTGCCTATGCCGATAAAAGTATCGGCAGCGCCACGCCGTTTTCCAACGAGGCGACGATTTTGAATTACCCGAAGCGGGAGGGGAAAAATGCGGCACCTGACCTCGCCGGGGCGGCTGCGTTGCAATTAATGGCAAGCGAGGCGAACGGGGGCAAAACCGTCGAAATTCCAACCGGCGTCGGGTTCTGCATGTTCATGCGTCATGATTGCCTGAAAGCTACGGGAAATTTTCGTACCGATTTATTCGCGCAAGGCTATGGCGAGGAAAATGACTGGTGTTTTCGCGCGCGCGGCATTGGCTACCGGCATGTGGCGGCAACTGGCGCCTATGTGGCGCATCTGGGCGGGGTTTCCTTTCGCGCCGCGGGGCGGGCGTTGAATGCGCGCAATGCCCGCACGCTCAACCGGCTTTATCCGGGCTATGCCAGGCTCATCGACGCGCATATCAAGGCCGATCCGCTGGCCGAGGCGCGCTTTAAGCTGGACGCGGCGCGGTTTGCCGCGGCCAGGGGCGGCACATCGGGCGGCGTGCTGCTGATTTCGCATAATCATGGCGGCGGTGTCGCGCGGCGGATCGAGGCGGAGATGCAGGCGATCCGCGCGGCGGGGAAACGGCCGGTCCTGGCCTTTCCGGCGGCACCCGATGACCCGAAAAACACGCCCTTCCCCTGGCAAACGCAGATTACCGACCGGCATTTGCGCGATGGAAAGTCCGACGACTACCCGAATTTACGGTTCACCTTGCCGGGTGAGCACCACAATCTGCTGGCGTTGCTGCGCGCCGAGCGCATTGAATACGCGGTCCTGCATCACGGGCTGGGCCAGCACGGCCTTATCCGCAATTTGGCCGCCGATCTCGGGGTGCCTCAGAATATCGTGCTGCATGATTATTCCAGTTTTTGCCCGCGCGTGAATCTACTCACCCGCGCCTCGAAGGATGCGCCGCTTCGCTATTGCGGGGAGCCCAACCTCGCCGGCTGTCATAAATGCATCGGCATTGCCGGAGACGAAACTTTTGAGGGCCTTGGGCCAGAAGGGCTGATCAATCGTTCGAGACAAGAATTTGCGCGAGCACGGCGGATCATCGCCCCGTCGGCGGATGCGGCGGCGCGAATCGGCCGGCATTTTGGGGGCGTGCGTCCAGAAGTGATCGCCTGGGAGGATGATTCGGCGCCAGTCACGCTTAAGCCGCCAGGGGCGGGCAACCGGCGGGTTGCGGTGATCGGCGGCATCGGTCCCGCCAAGGGCTATGACATTTTGATGGACTGCGCGCGCGACGCCGTGCGGCGCGGCCTCGGCTTGGAATTCATCGTGGCGGGGGCGAGCGCGGAAGACAGCGCGCTGATGGAAACCGGCCGGATTTTCGTGACCGGCCCTTACCGGGAAGGCGAGGCGACGGCACTGATCCGCTCCGTTGCGGCGGATTTGTCGTTCCTGCCGTCCATCTGGCCGGAAACCTGGTGTTTCGCGCTGAGCGAGGCCTGGGCTGCCGGGCTGTACACGATTGCCTTCGACCTTGGGGCGCAGGCCGCGCGGATCAAAGCCACGGGGCGCGGCGCGCTGCTGCCGCTCGGCCTGCCGGCGCCGCGCATCAACGACATGCTGCTGGCGTGGAACCCGCCACAATAGCAAGCGAGCAGGCGCCGCAGAATACCATTCATGGTTGTAAAAATTCATTTTGTAAAACAATTTTTAATAAATTGGCCTGTAAGGCTGGAAAGATGGCTCTGCGCGAAATAAACCTTTTGGAAAGGATTGGTTTCTCCCAAAGCTGATCTGGATACTGGCTACGGACTGGTCTCAACTCGCAAAGGTACTTCGAATGGCTAACCCAAAGCGTGCGTCTACCATCACGGAATTAAAGCAACCCAGGCCGGCGGCGGCGCCGGCTGGCGCGGCAGCGCCGGACCCATCGAACATCATGCAGGAATTAAAAGTCACCGGCCATTTCATGGCGCTGCCAGCCGGGCTGTACTGCTTTGTTAACGAGCCCGCGCCAGGGGCGCCGCAGAATGGCGGGCTTCCTGGCGTCCGCGTCTCGCCGCCACCCAATGGCATGGGAAATGTCGAAATTTCCGGATTCCGTCCGGATGGCTGGCTCTCCGCCAACGGCGATGCCGCCTTGGTCCGCATTGCCAAGGGCCCGGCGCAGGTGCTGGTGACGATCTATCAGCTTCCGAACATGCCGGATGCGGCGCCGAAATTGCAGGTCCGCCTGCTGATGGGCGCCGCGGAGGGTGCCGCGGCGCCAGTGGCCGGGGCGCCCAGGGCTGCCGAGCCGGTGAAGGCGAACATCCTCGCCCATATCCAAACCCGCGGGGATGTCGGCGCGAAATTTGGCGAATGGCTGGGCGAGCAAGGCAGCCAGAACTGGATTGAGGGGTTTGCGGTTGCCGCGCCCGAGGGCATCAGCCCGGCGGATTTGTCCTATCAGGCGGTGCTCGGCCGGGGTTGGCTTTCCCCCTGGGTTGAGGCTGGGCAATATTGCGGTTCGCGCGGCATGGCGCTGCCGTTGCTGGGTTTTCGAATCAGGCTGCAAGGCAAGGCGGCGCAGGAATACGGCCTCTCATGCAGCGCCAGCTTTATCGACGGCACCACGGCCGGCCCGGTTGGGAATGACGAAACCTGCGAGAGCGAATCGCTGGCGCCGCTGGAAGCGCTGCGAATCAGCCTCACGGCGAAGGCGCGCAAGCCGGTTAAGCCAAAGCGCTGAACCCGCCTTGAAAATCCTGTTCGTTCACCAAAATTTTCCCGGCCAGTATCTGCATATTCTGCGCAGCCTGCTGGCCGATAACGAGGCGCGGCCCGGCACTCATGAGCTTGTGTTCATGACCGAGCCGAATCTCAACAATCTGGTCGGGGTGCGCAAGGTGACCTATGCCAAGCCGCCGCTCAGCCAGGCCGGCGTGCACCCGGACGCGCATGATTTCGACGTGGCGATGCGCCGCGCGGCGGCCTGCGCGGTGGGGGCGATGAAAATCAAAAATCTCGGCTTTGTTCCAGACATTATTTTGGGACATCACGGCTGGGGGGAAATGCTGAACCTGGTGGACGTGTTTCCCGGCGTGCCAATTCTTGGCTATTTCGAGTTTTTTTACCGGACACAGAATTCGGATGTGAATTTTGACCCCGAATTTCCGTTGCCGCATGCGCGTTATTCGGGCGTGCGGGCAAAAAACGGTGTCAATTTGCAGGCCCTGGCGCTGAACCAATTTGGCCAGGCGCCGACCGTCTGGCAGAAGAGCACTTATCCGGACTGGGCACAGGAACGGATTGAACTGCTTGAGGAAGGCGTTGATCTCGCCTTGTGCAAGCCGGATCCGGAAATCCGGAAAAGGACTCTGAAAGTCGGGACCCTGAGCGTATCGCCGCGGCAAAAATTGCTCACCTATGTGGCGCGAAATTTAGAACCTTATCGCGGCTTTCATACGTTTATGCGCGCCTTGCCGAAAATTCTGGAGGCCCGGCCAGATGTGATTGTTTCCATTGTCGGCGGCGATGACGTTAGCTACGGGGCGGCGCATCCAAAAGGCACGTGGCGGCAGGTGCTGCTGGCCGAGTTGCAAGGCAAGCTCGATCTGTCGCGCATCCATTTTCTTGGCAAAATTCCGTATGACCAGCATTTGAGCCTGCTAAAGCGCTCTGATGCGCATGTATATCTTTCTTACCCGTTTGTTGCTTCATGGTCGCTGCGCGAGGCCATGGCCTGCGGCTGCATGATTATTGGCGGGGATACGCCAACGATCACCGAGTTCATCACCCATAACGAAACGGGCATTGTGGTGCCGGCGCTCGACCCGAAGGCGATTGCCAAGGCGGTGCTGGAGGCGCTGGAGAACCCAAAACGGGGGGCTGCAATGCGCCGCGCGGCACGCGATTACGCGGAGCGGCGGCTTGATATGGGGGAATATCTCGGCCGTTACCGGGCTTTGATCGAGCGGGTCGCAGGCAAGAAGCTGATCGAGCCGATTGCCGTGAAACCGCCAGCCAAGGCCAAACTGGCCGTGAAGCCGAAGCCGGCGGCACAAAAATCCACCGTGCAAAAACGCGGGCCGCGCCGGGCGGCGTGACGGCTTCCCGCTTGGGTGCTACCCGCCTGCGCCATGCTGAAACGCTTTCTTAGATCACCGCGGACTCAGGCGTTTATCGCGAAACTGGCGGCTTGGTATTTGCGGTTTGTGGCGGCGACGACGCGCTGGCAGGTTGAAGGCCGGGCTGAACATGCGGCGTTTGCGGGCGGCCCGCCCTGCATTGTGGCGTTTTGGCATGAGACGCTGCCCGCCATGCCGGTTTTTTGGCTGCGGGCGAAATCCCCCAAGCCGGCCGTGGTGCTGGCAAGCCGGCATCGGGATGGGCAGTTGATAGGCTTGGGGGTTCGGCAGTTTGGGATTGGCCTTGCCGCCGGTTCGTCCTCGCGCGGCGGGGCGGCGGGGTTGCGGGCGCTGGTGGCGGCATTGCGCAACGGCACGGATGTGGGGCTGACGCCGGATGGGC
>Ga0116227_10012723_pt1 | contig 13573 bp, 8 predicted proteins | sample S1TSphgellanicum_FD_89693 | JGI IMG/M metagenome (GOLD analysis project Ga0116227, IMG submission 89693) | Host-associated microbial communities from peat moss isolated from Minnesota, USA - S1T2_Fb - Sphagnum magellanicum MG | ecosystem: Host-associated > Plants > Peat moss > Unclassified...
AAAACCCACTTTTTTTTTTAAACCACAAAAAAAAACCATAAATTTATTTTTAGAATTAAATTTTAAAAAAAAAAAAAAAACAGTATTTTTTAAAAATTTTGGGGGGGGGGGGGGGAAAAAAGTCGAGAATTCAAGGGGTTAACCAATAGTTAACCATTGGTTTCAGACCCAGTTACCCAAAACTGGAATGGAGATAACATCTAAATTTCCAGAACTAGAACTGGAACTTCAAAATATTTTTTCAAGAACCAGACCCAAAACCGGACTTGAGGTTCACAATTTTATTTTTTTGTTGTGACCCCGAAACCGAAACCGAAACCAAAACCATTCTAAGTTTTTTTTTTTTAAAGAACTGGAACCGGAGGTCCTTCGTAAAAATCATGAACCACCCAACGCTGCCTTTCCTATTGGTTCTTTATTTGGAAATTATCGACAACCACCGATCCGTCATTGGTATAAACTATAAACCCACCAAAAAGAAGGGTAAAGCTTGTTGGGCATTTCACAAATTGTCTTCCGGACATTTTTTTCATTCACATCCATTGTAGAAGAATTATGCAAACCCTAATTTTCATTCCACGAAAAATTAATTGTTTCATACATGCAGAATATTGGCTATAAAATCTACGAGTGTCGTAGAGTCCACAAAAGTGGACACCAACCATGCTTTTGCCGTAAATCTTATTAATTTCTTTAAAAAAAAATTCCATGTCTCCACATAAATACGTGGCCCCAAAGGAAAAAGAAAAAAAAAGGGTTTAGGGTATAGGGTTTAGGGAGGGGGGGGGAAGAAGGGGAGGATCTTACACTATGCAATTTGTCCAACCAAATTGTTGCAGTAATTGCATGGTCGAAAGGGTGTCCATGGAACTCATTCTCTTCCAAGTGCACAAGTGGGGAATGGGTGAGTGAGTGAGTGTTGTGCCATGATGTTGTGAGCAAAAAAGCTTCTCGCTAACAAAATCTCAGGGCAAAAATATTCTTCAGCTTTCATAGTCCTTTCTAATGTTGGACATGATATCATGATGTCATCCATCAATTTGATCAAGTTTTTTTTGTTTTTTTGTTTGTTTTTGGGAAGGTGCTCACATCACTTGCTTGCTGAGAGTTTTGCGTTTAACACTTACAAAGTTTGTTCATTCATTGGTTCGTATATGAGAGGGTGTTTAGCAACATGCGTTTTGTTGCACTAGCTTATGACATAATGTCAAACAGCCAGTCTTTTGGATACTTGATGATGACCTTGTGATCATTGGGTGTTTTTGGTGAAATGCCACCATGCAGGCCAGGCCCATACAAATTGTGTTCCTCTCGTGCTCGTATGGTGAGAAATTACAAAATTGACACACCACCTCGATGAGCATTATTATACCGGGTAATGCCCTGGCTCTCTCTTCTTAGTTCACAAGGATGTAAATGCCCTTCATTGCCCTTAAAAACCCTCAAAACCTCAAGCCTAAAACATTAAACCCTAAAAACCTGACCCAACTTTTAGTTTTTGTATTCTGTGAGCAGATTACAAAGCATAATCTTTCTCCTTGCATCTGAAGCAGTTTACAATTCCGTAATGTGCCTCACGGGCTGCCCCCATTCAAATTATTTCGGTCTTCTATGTTCCCAAAGTGGCAAGGGCAGGTCAATATATCCGGGGTTATATATATATTTTTTCTTCGGGCTTAGCAACTTGGGGCTATGGTCGGCCTTTTTCCATGCCCTTGAACAACATAACCCCCCTTGTGGACCTGCGCTTCCCCACATGTAATAAATAAAAGGTAAGAAATTCAACAAAGGGCCATGCCCTAATGTTTGCATTAATTTTTTAAATTTAATTTAAAGGATAATTTCACTTTAAATTAAATAACTCTATAGCATATATAACAACTTAGGTTACTTAATTGAAATACTAAAATTGCAACTAAGTCCAAAAAATATATATATATATCCCCCAAAAAAATTAACAATCTAACCAAAAAAATTAGGATTCTTTTCTTCTTTTTTTTGGTCTTTTTGATTTTTTTGGGTTTTTTTTTTTAAAAAATCTCGGGGGTCAACCCACAAGCATTTCTAATTCCAAAGTGGTTGGGCCCATGCTCAACACATTATATTGCATGACAATTGCTCAACAAAAGCAATAACATATGTACATGTTCCTAATCTTTTAGGGGAGTGTTTTTTTTTTCGTTTTTGTGATGCTTACTTAGCTCATAATAACTGTTTTGGGGACATGAGTAAAACCTCTAGGGTACTCCAAATCATTAGGCCAACCTCAAAAAGAACTCTACTAGTGTTCCCATGGTGTTGTAAAGTCTTATTTGATTTTGTTAATAACCATGAGTACGAAAAACTTTGGATATTTTCAAAAACCTCAAAGAAGCAGCAATTTTCATAAAAGAACCAATGATTTTGATAGTGAATATTTGAAGAGAAAAAAAAAAATCAACTATTTTGAGAATTGTAGCTCAAGGATGCACATCTTTTATTGAGAGCTCTCCATCCAACCTTAGATCACAAAAGGGATCAAAAACTTGTAGTCATGCTACAAACTCTACCTAATCCACATTTGTTACACTCAAAAGGGTGGAACTATTTCAATGTACTTCCACAAATATCAACAAATATCAAGATGAAAATCTCATGCCAAAAACTATCACCTCCCATAAAAAAATAACAAAAACCTACCCTAATTCCAAAATTTAAGATCCATGCCACAATATCTTGTATATAATGTGGTCCAATGTTGATGATACCCGATGTTAGGTACATAACCTTATTTGGATGAATAACCCACATAAGCATAAGCTTGACATATGCACTCATAAGCTTGCTCAAAACATGTGTACTAGAGATGGTGATAAGGTTGCAATTAAAATAAAATTTACATCTTTTTTTTCTCTATAATCATTTTAAAAAAGATTGCCCCACTTGGCTAGTGAATATTGTGAATTTTTACTCTACACAATTGGTCATTTTCCTAAGGTGAGTAAAAAATAATATATGTAAAAATCATACTCTAGTTTGTATGTATCCCCACATTATGTAATGGATTTGGTTGGGATAAATTTGTTCAAGTTATGTTGAATAATTAGTAAAAGTTTCCACTTTTCTATTTTTTTTCTGATCTTGCCATAATTACCTTAATAAGATTGTTAATTTAAGTATGATTGGAAACTTCCTAAATTGTGCTATGAATTGCAATTATATTAATGAATTGAATGTATTATTAAATTTGTTTAGGGGTTTTTTTTCCCATTCTCTTTTTTAAATGTTTTTGTGTCACATACCCATGTTTGGTATGTTGATTGCACAACTAATTGTTTCCCCCACTTTTTTCATAATTACCAAGGTAAAATATACATGTTCCTATTAACTTTACTTATTATCCTAATTTTACCCACTTAAAAGGCAAAATCAAGTTTTGAATCTAATGGTTTCATCAATTTTGGATATAGAATGTCATGCAATTATCTTTTAAAACACAATGTTGATATTTGTTACAATCTCTATAACAAGGAAGACTATCTAGATTTAGGTATTTAAAAAATGCATTGAATTCAACAAGTTATTGCCTTGTACGAATTTGTAAATTGAATAGATGCAATATGTTTCTCAATTGGAACTTGCTTTCAAATGAAAGGTCTCAACAATTAGTAATGTCAAAAGTAATGTTATGGAGCTAATGATCATAATCATATTAAGCTACAAGGAAAATAGATAACCAAGTGGTGTTCTTTGGGTTGACCCAATGCCCAAGTTAACTTACCATTTACAATATCTTAAGTTGGAAGCCAATCTATGGTTGTGAAAACAAATGGAAGCCTAAAGAAATTATAGGTTGGTTGTCTTTAAATATCTCCATCAACATTTACAAAACAAAAATAACAATATTTTGACAAATTACATGATGTCGAGATCATATTGACCATGAAAATTAAAGAAACCTATCATAAGACTAACGTTTTTGTTAACATCATAGAAGTAAACCAACTACATAAATTATTGGAAAACAATAATGATGTACATTGGATAAGTTGCACAAGCAAAGTGTTGGCAAATTAGGATGAAGATGAACCCAAATGAATTATAAAATACACATGAAGAAACTACAAATGTAAGAAGTAGTAACAACTAGCATGACATTTGAATGAAATTTATCAAAAGCAAAATAAATTGAAAACACACCCAAGTGATTTGCAACATGCATACATTTACAAGTTCCAAATGTAGCAAAATGGAATGACATTGCACTAAAAGAACCAATAATCAAAATAAAACTTTGTAAATATGAACCTTGACAATTTGCAACACAATTACAAACAAGTTACAAATGTAGATATGTGGAGCAAGAACACACCAAAAGAACAAATAATGGATCAAGCATGATGAAGATACATTATGATGATTTGCAACACACATGCACAAACTAATTACAAATGAAACCAAAATAATGAAAGGAATAACAATTTGGATATATATTTGAAATGACCTGTATAACATAAACAAACAAAGTGGAGTGACAAAGTAGTGAAAGAACAAAGGATCACAACAAAACAAGATGATTTGAAATTGCAACTAGACAACTTTTAGCACAAAATCGAACAAGATCTAACATTAGATAATTTGAAAACATCACAAAACAATTTGAAAACAACAAACACAGAAGAAAAGGAAAATAAGAAACATGAAAACAATGAAAAATAAGTAGAATATTAAAGCAAAAAATGGAGATGAAAAAAGTACAACATTATCTTTATTATAATAATAATAATAATAAATTGGCTTTACATCGTAGGCATGTTCTTGCATTTAATTGGTTGTACATAACTAATTCTACATAATTTCTATCTTGAATTGTATGCACTAGTTGAACAAATTAATATTACGCAACTTCTATTTTGTTTAATTGTGTGTAATTGAAATAAAACCATATTTAGCATCAAATTGGACCACCTCTAAATTCTTTGTGAAAATGATGGAACCAAACAAAGGTTTTAAAAATTCAAAAAATTTAGTCTCAAGTCTAAACCAAAGTTTCCATTAAAAAAATGAAAAAAAAGAGTTAGAACCGAGATCAAAGGTTCCTTTTGAAATCAATAACCAATCGACATTGGAATAGACCCCCTAAAGGTAATATATTAAGGCGGTTCTTAGAATTCAATAGTTGCAGGTTCTCAACAAAATCAAAGACCCAATCTTGGTATACAACTGACCCAGCCTTGGTAGACGGAACCGACCGTGGTTCTCAAAATTTGGAAAACATCCATCAATCAAAACTGCTAATTCATTCGTGGTTCTTTCATGAAACCTGTGGGTCCAATAGTTCTTTAATTTCGATGACTCCAAAATTAAATTAAATTAAATTATAAAAATTGATAAATTTATGCTCGTTATAAAGAACAGATGGTTCTGATTTTATCATTAATTCAGAATCAATAATAAAATCAATAATAATAATAATGATAGTAGTTAGTTAGCCAGGAATATAGAAGGATTCTGGTTTTTTTTTTAAATTCCTACTTTCATATGTAATATGTAGCCAAATTTGGCTAAATTATTTTCGGGATGATCACCACTTTTGGCTACATCACAAAATGCTGAAAAGAAACCCTGGGGTTGAACCAAACAACACTTTACACTAGCCTAGTACCACTATGGGGAAAAAGATCCCAAGCTTCTTAGGTGAGTAGCCTCTAACCTAAACCCAATTTCTTTCCCCTCTCTTTTTAAAATTGCCTACTTCCATTTTCTTCATCCTACATGCATACTTGTATTTAAATAATAAATAAATAAATAAATATTTGTATTTTTTCCTACTACAATTGTGCTTAAAATATTCCAAAGGAATACCTACTATATCAAAAACAAGATGTTGTGTGGGGACACACAATATCATGGATTGAAAGATAATCTTGAACCCAACTAAAACCAATGAAAGGCTTTTTTGTGTGTCCCATATCCTTTGGAGTAAGGATTGGCATGAGTTTGGATAGAAATGTAGCATCAAGCCAATAGCCCATGTGGTGATTATTCATCCACCTAGCAAATGGATGGTCGTCACAAATGGATGTGGATGGATTCAATTCACATGTACACCATGCTAGATGTGTAGCTACTATACCACCCTTGTTATAGCAAGATTCATTGAGCATATTGGACACCATATGTGTAGGGTAAAACCTTAAGGTGGGCGACATTCCCAAAATAAAAGGCCTAATACAAGGTGGTAGTGTAGGGTAAAAGGCCTTATGGTGGGAGGCGTTCCCAAAATAAAGGGCCTAAGACAAGGTGATAGGTAGCTTAGTCGAGTCCCACCCGTGGGCTTTACCCATCGGAAGGCATGAGGTACCTTACACCTATGCCCCTTACACCTAGCTACTAGGTGTTAATTGTAAGTAAGGCCAACTTTAGGCTAGGAGTCAAGTTCCGGAGCTCTTGAAAATTTAGGCCAATAACTCTAAAATTGAATGCAATTATTTCAAACAACAAGAAATAAGCTAGTGATAAAAATGAATAGTATAGGGTTTGATTAATAACTTGAAATATTAAAAATAAAATCAAAATCAAAATTCAATTATTTCAAATAGTAAAGAAATAGGCTAATGTTCAATACAAATTGCATATGGTTTGACTAATAACTTTAAGTATTAAAAATAAACCCAAATCAAATGCAAGTATTTCAAACAATAGGAAGTAGACTAGTGATAAAAATGAATTCATAAGGTTTGACTAATAACTTGAAATAATAAGAATAAAGCCAAAATCAAATCCAATTATTCCAAATGATAGGAAGTTAGCTAATGATAAAAACTAGATCAATTGATCCTACTTCTCTACAATGGTGGGTTCAAATCCCGCAAGCAACTATTATAGAACACATATATATTTTATTCTAGACAAAACATCAAAACATGACCTACTCAATTTTGCACAAAACCATGCAAAGCACACAAAATGACAAGCCTTTGAGGTTTGATGGATATAAAGCTTGAATGTAAAACCTTTGAGGCTTATTCTAGTCATTGCACTAATACAATCATTGGATTTGGGTTCAACTTTGGCCTTGACAACCCCTTGTGATATTGTGTAAAATGCATCTTGTAAAGCCTAAGTTGTCTCCTATTTTTGAAGGGGCATTTTTTATTTGCATATGGTGCCCTCCAAATATATAATAAGAAATTTATCTTTACATGTAAGGTAAAGCCTAAAGTGGTGGCACTTTCAAAATCAAGTGGCCTAGGACGATAGAAATATCCCTAAAGTGACCCCCATTTTGGTCCTCCTTTCATTCCCTAACCTTTCTTTCAACCTTTAAACATTGTTAATTGCAAAATAGTGAAATTTTATAAAATGTGGGTATAAAATATTGGAACTTGATATTAAATGCACAAGGTTTGAGAATATTTATAGTTATAATGCACACAATAACCATGATTGGTTGAAGGCAATTAATGGAAAAAATACAAGGTGAAATTCAAATTTTATCAAATTTAGTGTTAATTTGAATTTCATTCCTTGTTGAAGCCTAGTGTATTTTTATCATTCTACTTTAAAAGTTTGATCCCCTTTATGACCAAACAAGGGATACTTGTGTTGTGTTTTTCTTACTTTGTAAATATTTCTAATGCAATATCTAAACCTAACCTTACATTTTCAAAATGTCTTCCACATGTGGGTTTTACTCATCACATGAAACATATGTAGTTCATGAGGCCATTGTGTCCATTACAAGCACAAAATGAACATAACAAGTTACAATATCTTAAAAGGCCAACATGAATAAATAACAAACAAAGTTTTTCAAGTGTTGGGTAGGGTAGGGTAGGTTCTAAAATGGAATTTTGAGTTTAGCAAAATTATGGTTGCCCACACAACAATGGACACTACTCCTACTCTTCAAGAAGGGTTGGAACTTGAAGGATTACATTTTTATAGTGGGTGTAAGATATTTCCCATTTTTTAAAAAAGGTGTAAACTAATTTTAGTCATATATAATATTTTCAAGCTCTTTTTAGAGATCGAAAAGACATTTTTTGTAAAATTAATTAACATAAAAATATGCATTGAATTTTTTCGGCAATACATTTGTGAAGATGCATATGAATTCACTATCATTGTTTTACATTCTCCAAATATGGTTTTGCCTATTTTGAAATTCAAGCTAACTATGAATATGTACAAAGCTTACTAATCACAAATTCATCTTTTCATATATCTATGTTTTACAACATTTAAATAATGTGTTCAAAGCTCAAGAAATGTTGATCAATTATTGATACGATGTTGTGATAACATTGTAATACAACGATGAATCAACACATTGTTGAAGTGTTGTAAAAACACATATACATGGAATGGGCAAGTTCATGAGATATGCATATTCTAATTCTAAATGTTCATGATTTTTTTTTCCAATCACATTATCCTACAAAAGAATGCACATATTCTTAAATAAAATAACTTGCAAAGCAATTGAACCTTAATATTAAAAAAAACTATGCCCAATGGAACACAAGTTACCTACCCCAACCACACCCCACCAAAAACCATCCTAACCTTTCACAATAACCCCATCTTTGCAAAATCTTGGCCCATATTTAGCTCTTTAAATCAAGTTGTTTTAAACCCTCTCTTGAACACTCAATGTAAAACCACAATCCTAAGAATCATATCAATTTTTTTTAAAAACAACATGGAATCATTAGTTGATGAAAAAATTTAAAAAAAAAATCTAAATGGGAATTTTGAAAAAATGTGCAACCCCATCGTAGTCTACATGGAATTCCTTGAAATATTTTGGTAATTTCATCAAGTCATAATTATCATTGGTTATAGATGTTTCAACTTTCATGTAGCTTCATATCTTTGTTCTACATGCAATTAAGGTGCAAATCATGAAGGTCATTTTTAAAATCATTGGGATGATTATGGTGAAAACACATTCCAAGGAACTCCTATGTGCGCATCTTCGTGTACTATTTTTTTTAGGTGGTGCATTTTTTACCTTCAACAATGTCAATACCATACACGAATGATTTCGGCATAAATTGAATTATTTCTTATTTTGCCAAAATTTTGAAAAAAATATTTACTACTTGTGCCAAAAAAATTATAATTATTATAAAATCAAATCTGAAATGTTTTGATTGTCGGGTTTGAACTTCAGACTTGCCATTTCTAGAACTGGAGAATGTGATAGTCTTGACACACATAGATTGTTTCACAAAGACAACAAAATTTTGTTTATTCTTTTAAATGAATATTACCTTCCAAAAACTTCAGAAATAAAAAACCAATTGTCAAAGTTAAGATTTGAAATTTAATTAATTATTCAATAGTTTGTTACTGAATTTGTTCGAGTGCTACAACATTTTTTCATGTTATGATAAGGCAAAGCACCTAATGAAGAAATTACATTTTTTAATTTGTTTCATGTGATGAAACAATATATTTATGTGAAAATAACACCTATAAAATCAAACTAAAATATGTAAATGATTCAAATATGATTGAAATTATTATTAATTTGTACATGAAATTTGTAATATTTATTAAACCATGTGTTTCCACATTATTGAATCATGCTTGAATAATTCGAAAATCTTAATAATTTTCATATCACAAATGAAGTTTTTTAAGAAAAAAATTATAAGCGTGTGATAAATTAAAATTTTGACAAATAATCATATTCAAATGAAAAGTGACAAATATTGTCGCAGTTGCTTTGGTTTTAAATCCATTTAAAATATTTATTCAAATGATTAGTGAAACCAAATACCTAACATAATCTAAAATGAAAAACATGCACTAGGTGATCACAAGCAAGGGTGGCTCATTGTCGGCAAATACAACCAAATAATCCATATCTTAACACTAAAATTAAAAAACCCCTTAAACACCCAAGGTCCCAATGTTCACTAACCGGGCATTTTTTGTCCATACATCTAACGAGTAGAACTCCAATGAACAAATGTGTCCCACGCCTGGAGAAAAGGTTGAAGATGTGCATGAATTCCCAACTTGTCCTGTTTTTCTGTTGTTGTCAGTTCAAAGAGTCAGGTTCTCAAAGTTGTCTAAGAGCATCTCCAGCGGTGCTCAGTATGTGATCCTGCACAGTGAAAATGGATGAAGAAAATCCAACTTATGCCGGTTTGGCTCAGGAAAATGGTTTTGGCTCTGCATAATTCCGCAAGTTGCCGTGGCTGGTAAAAGGCTCAGCAGCGCTGCTGTGCACCTGCAAAAAAGAGTGTAATAAATATGATCTAACTGCTGCTCAGTGTTTCTGATTGGCGATATCATAATGATTGGTCCAGGTGGTTTATTATTAGCCTATTTTTGCTGTCCCACTTTCAGTTTTATTGGTGGGGTTGCAAAAGAGTACATAACTAAACTTGGATGTGAAAAATATTTTCACAGGGTCACATATTGAGCACCGCTGGAGATGCTCTAACAAAACATTAGGGTTGGTAGTTAGTACCGGATGAACTCAATTACATTGGATTCATCCACATGACCTGTAAATAAAAATTGCCTTTTCTCCACAAGTTCCAGTGGATGAAATAGTGGTCTCTTGGTTGGGCACCACTTGTGCTTCTCAATTAATGCAACCCCCCAACCCACAAGGCCAAAATCAACCCATGGGATTTTCTTTGACAAAACCACTCTTAGATTTACATAGATGTCCTTAGTAAGCATACCATTTCAAAATATTTTCTTCTTGTGTAAAATCATTTTATTTAATTAATTAATTAATTAATTTTTCACAAGCATGTAAATTTGTGCCATCTAAACTTGTTTACATTTCTTTAAAGGCCATGTGTGGCCTTATAGGTGTTAGATTATAGACCCAAATGACCCATAGTCCAAGCATGCCCCCCCCTTGGTCCTTAAAAATCATGTGGATGACATTGGGTCAAATATTGACGACAATTGGGCAACCATAAGGCCCTTCTTATTTTGGTGGTTATAATATGATTTTTTATATCTTTTGAGTAGTTCCATGGGTGGCATGCAAAACATATTTTTGAATGAAATATAATGTTGTTTATACATTGATTGAGTCAATAAATGTTGTTTTGGGCCAACAAATTTACACAAGATCCAATGTTTTTTTTTTTAAAAAAAAAAAAAGAAGAAGAAAAGGCATTGCACAATAAAGTAATTATTATTATTAATTAAACGATTATTATCATGATTGGCCTTGAGCGATTGATTGAAAATAAATAATCATTCATATTATATTGTCTCATTTTTCATGTTTATGGGTGACGATTTCGAAACAATTGTAACAAACATTGTTGTTGTAGCCCCAAATAAAGGATACGAGTGAGATCCTCTTTGAGCCAAAGGAAACCATCGAAATCATAATAATGGCTTGTAAACATAATTCTAGTGGCAAGTAATGGGAACTGGTATATGGGGGATTTTTTTTGGAATCCTTTGTATGGTTGTCCTTGGACCACTTCAATTTTTAAGCTTAGTTTTTAAATTTTATTCTAAATAATTGTTTTTTTTCTTATTAATCTTCTTAATAACTATCTCACTCTTTTCCCCTATCCACCAACATGATTAAAAAAAACCAAATTAACATGTGTTTTTTTTTCATGTTCATGAAATGTATATTAATTTAAATTAAATTTGACATTGACATAAATAATGATAAATTATTTTTAAAAAACCATATGAAAACATAAGAAAAAATAAAATGGTTGATTGTCACTGGAAGTGCGCAGCAATGCAGAGCTCAAATTTGTATGAAATATTAGACAAGACAAATGTGCTTCAAAGATTGTCATGGTTTTGATTTCACTTCATCCATAACATAAAATAATAGAACCAGGAATAAGGGAATCCAAATGCATTACTCCAAATTCCAGTTCCAGTTTTGAGAATCTGCCTCAGTTTGGCTCTTGTTCTAACTGCCTGGAACTTGGGCACTTCTTAGTTCTTACCCTACCAAATTGGGTAGTAGATCTGCAATACTACTCACTCTCTCATCCTCCCAATGGGCAGCCATTGCCTAATACGACACTACAAGCTGTGATGATGATCCTTCTTTTTATGTCAGCTTCCATTCCACAAGGTGGGAGGAAGAATTTGATCGGATCCTTACAATTTTTTGTTTGTCGCTTGGGAGTTTGTAACAATCTGTAGCTGCTCATCAGACTGCTGTGCATGTGACCAGGACAATCATGTGCACAACTCCCATAGGCTTATGGCTCTTTGCTCTCCAGACTACTTAACACAAATATTTGGCATTAGTAGTGCTTGCTGGAACTTGGGTATTAGTAAACTGCCCACCAAGGAAGTAGTACTCAAGCTCTCTGCCAGTCACTCAATACCATGCAATGCAGAACTTTGGCGTACAGAACATACTTACATACGGTAAAACGGTTTTGGTGTCTTCTCACTACAGACATATGTAACCAGTTTTGGTGTCTTCTCACATACATACGTAATCGGTTTTGGTGTCTTATTATTCAGGTACTTTTTTAGGGTTTTTTTTCCTATGTGTTGTCACTGCAGGTGGGTCCTCTGCTGGTACCACTCATGATATGGTGGGTATCGTTGTTGTGATTGTGAATAAATGGTGACGAACACTGGCTATGCTCTACAACAGGCCCTGGTAGATCTCATTACTATTGGACAGAATGGTGTTTCACTCTACCAGTCTCAACAAAGTTTGTTGATGGAAACTGGCCGGTTCCATAGTACATAACAAGTTCCCCTATTGGGTTTGCAGGGTAGCTTGTGTAATGGGTTTTGGGTTTTTATTTTTGCATCACTTTGTTTTATTGTCCTGAAGTTGATAGAAAACTGGAGTTTGTTGAACAATTTAAAAATGGAAAATGTGTGATCTACTTCTAATGATATGTTATGTTAAGGTCCCAGGGTGGCAGATTATGTTATTTTCTTGGCCAGATTATATAGCATAATCTTCCAGTGATGATCATGGCACTCACAATAGTGACCAAAATTGTTTCTCTTCAACATGAAGTTTTTCAAAAAGATAATTGAATCTGTCACCCCGGACCTTAATGTCATGGAGTTCCCATTATGTTCAGTGTGTTGTTGCCTAGCTCACCCTAATGAACTTGCCTGACGCCTTACCCAACATAATGCGCAGGGGCTTGTCTGTTGAAGCTGCGCCTGTACTAGTATGTGTGTGTGTGCGCGCACACCACTGCTCTTTAGAAGAAGGGCAGTGGCTTCCAAACTGACATTTCTGGATTGCAGAAAAACCAACAAAGCAGCTAAGCTAGTTGTGCAATGGTTTTTTCCTTTCTTTTACTGCAGAATCAAAGAACCCTCAATTCTGGGTCTTACAGGAATTTGTGAATCAAATAACCGCCAGTTCTGCATGTTTGAAAAAGCCAGTAAAGATGTCTCGTTCATAACCACCAGTTGTTTTAACAGTTCTTTTGTGAAACCCACTTGTTGGTTGAAGTTTCTGACATAACAGGAACTGGCAATTCTTTGATCCTGAATTGTTTTCCAAAGAACCAGAACTGGCAGTTCTTTAATCCTGAATTGTTTTCCAAAGAACCAGAACTGGCAGTTCTTTGATCCTGAATTGTTT
>Ga0116227_10012724_pt1 | contig 13572 bp, 12 predicted proteins | sample S1TSphgellanicum_FD_89693 | JGI IMG/M metagenome (GOLD analysis project Ga0116227, IMG submission 89693) | Host-associated microbial communities from peat moss isolated from Minnesota, USA - S1T2_Fb - Sphagnum magellanicum MG | ecosystem: Host-associated > Plants > Peat moss > Unclassified...
GCATTGTTTTGGGACTCTTTTAGAGCATTTCATTATTTTAGGGTTATTTTGTGTTGTTTTTCAAAATTTGTGATCATGGATCTAGTCTCACTTGGACAAGTATTTCTCGTTTGGATGTTACTTTCTGTTACATTGGGGGATTGTGCAACATCTAAATCTAAAGTGCATAATGTGCTTTTCAGTTTAGATGGGAGTATAATAAGTTCAATGTCTTTCCAATGCTTTTGGCTGGTGTGAATGGGAGGAGACATCCATCACGTTTTTGGTGGAAAGAACCTAAACAATACACGCATTAGGACCTTGTGGAAACCAATGCATGGCATACCACACCTGAAATAAGAGATAGGAAATTTTTGTTGCATTATAGAGTGAGTTTTGAAACTTTTAATAACCTAATTTTGGAGTTGACACATTTTTTGCAATCAAGTTGTTTAAACCCCCCGTTAGGCCACAATTAGAAATTAAAAAGATTGTGGCTATTGATCTATCGATTTGCTCATGGATTTAGTGCTACACTTATGGCTGATCGATTCAATGTGGGTGCATCAACAATTAGAAACAATGTTGACATTGTTTGTGATGTGCTAATTGACAAAAACAAATTGTTTAGCAAATACATTAGTATTCCTTCATGTCAACACTTGAAGGACGTCATTGTTTGTTTTGAAAATCTTATAGGTATACCTAACATTTGTGGAGCTATAGATGGAATTCACATTCTTTTGGCAAACCTTCCAAGCAAGAAAGTTACACTTGCTATTGGTGATTTTTTCAATAGGAAAAAGTTCCATAGTATTGTGTTGCAAGCCGTGTGTGATGCAAACAAAATCTTTTGGAATGTTTGTGCTAGCCAACCTAGAGGGGTATAGGATGGTGGGCAGTTCAAAAGATGTAGGCTGTATGCACAATTGAGGTCTAGGGAAATTTTCCAAGAACCAGTTGTTACTATTCAAGGTATGATATGCATTCCATTTTTAATTGGTGATGCAATTTATCCAATTTACCCACTTACAAAAAAATTGCAAGATTCATAATCCTACAAATGTGGACAAGACAAGATATGATTCCAACATGAATTTAAGGAGGGTGGTCATAGAAAATGCATTTGGTTATTTGAAAAATAGATGGAGAATTTCGAAACATTTTAATTCTAAAGTTGATAAAACATTACCAATTACAATTGCTTGTTGTGTACTTCACAACTATTGTGAAATGTGGGGTGCATTGGAGCTTAAATTGGCAAATGCAAAAATAAGAGGTGACAACTTAATGGGGTTTGGTGTTAATAGATTACCTACTGTTAAAAAAGGAAAGCAAGCAAAAGTAAAAGGTGAAAGATTAAAGAGAGATTTTTTTGAACAATGGATGATTGAAAATCCAATTGTAACATGACAAAGTAATACAAGATGAATTTTGAAATGAAATTCAAGTTTTTATTCTCACAAATGGAAATATAAATCAAAATCAATTGTCATAATTAACTCCTTTTAATCAACTAATGTGAACCCGGTGCATAATGCACCCGTCGAGCTTCCCCAAAAGTGAATGGGAATGAAGTCTTTCCTTCCTTCAAATTTGCATGCGCAAGACCAAGAATTGCAACCTGTTCTGTGTATGACTACAAAGGAAATTGATTTCTGGAACATAATCGTGGCTGAAAAGCACTGGACTGTCAAAAAACTTTGCTTCAATCCTCCGTTGTTTCTGTTTGTGTTTCCGATTTCGCTATAAATTTTTGAATTTCAAATCTTCCTGAAGGAAGCTTCTTGAGAAAGTTTTCGCACCAAGAAAACATGTTGAGTGGAGGTATAAGATTTTTTCTTCTTGTTCCTGCCGTCAAGGAGGAAGCTTGATTTGTTGTACCCACCACTATAGTCATGTCACTCCAAGTTGCTGCAGAAGTGGGAGGAAAGATGGGTGTGTTCATGGTCTCAACTCTAAGACCATCATTAATGTTGTTGCTGATCTTGGCCAGTGCCGTTAGAATGAAATGTTTCAATGTTGAATTTCCTAAGCACAAATAGTTGTAGTTCCTGTTTGATTCATATTTCTATTTAGGGTTTTCAAACTCAGGTGTTGTAATTGTTATTCAACTCAGAGATTTGAAAATCTGATTTGAAAGCAGATCTATGTTACAATCTTGGTGGGAGGGCATTACCAAAATCAGGCCTGCACTCGGCTATTGAAGCAAATGATTTGTCCTTTTCTGGTTGTTGTTTTTGCAGCTATGATTTCGATGAGTGAAGCCGCACGTGGAGTATGTTTTCGTTGTTGCAAAAATTTGGTTGAGCACACCCCGGAAATCACTCGGGGTTTGGAAATGTGCGTGTCTTTTCTTCGATCTAGTACGCACTTTGGATGGCTTTAGTTTCAAGAAATTCAATTCATCTTGCTCTCATTTGTGTCCTTCCCTTTGGTTGTGGAGGATGAAACACTTCATGCTCTCTGAATTCTTTCTTTGAAATTCCAATCTTTTGCAAAGAAAATCTCTTGTTGCTGTAAACAAAATTTCTTGCTGCTGCAAACAAATTCTTTTGCAGCTGTAAACAAAGCCTCTTCTTGCTGCAAAGAATTATCTGGGTGTTGCAAAGAATTCTCTTGTTGCTGCAAAGAAATCTCAGAAACTTCTTGCTTTCTCACTCCTTCTCTGATCCCCCGCCATCGCCAGCAAAACGTTGCAAAACGCTCGCTTTTTTTCACAGACGGACGGACAGTTATTTAGGAACTGTCGCAGTTTAACTGACACAGAAAACAAAACCCATCAAAAAAAACAAAAAAACAAAAAAACAAAGGTCCGGGCAGTGCCTGGAAACTGCCCGAACAGACAAACAGACAGACATTGTAGCTTTAATATATAAGATTGCCACTACTACCACTACCATTTGTGGTCTTTTGTTTCAACACATTTATAAACAAAGCAACCAACTGCAATTGACCTTATATCATCATTTGTTTGCATTTCTCTTCATTTTGCAACATTTGAAATGTGATGAATTTTGTCATCTCCATTTTTTTAATTCAATCTCTTTCATCACATGTGTGAAATTATTAATGGCATTTGCAATTGTAGATGAAACTATGGATAACCACTTCCTTTTCCTCTCTAGCTTCTTATTAGGTTTCCCTTGCACACTAAGTAACTTGCATGCCCTAGTTGTAAGGCTATCAAAATTAACTAATAAGGTAGTTCCAACATTTGTATTGTCATCTTCAAACATAGGAGTTTGTCTCTTACATCTACTGGGCATTTGAAGTGTTTGGACATCCTCTTCATCATTAACATTCATAACTTCAATATCAGAATTCATCACACTCACACCTTGATCTATGGCATTAGGTATGCCATTTATTGTGGCAATACTAGAAAAAATGTTGTCAAAACGTTCAAACCATGGCCAATCAAATGGAGATGCACTAGTTACCTCAATCTTATTTTTTTATGTTTCATAGATCTTCTTCATTTTGTTCCACTTGTCTTGAACTTGCTTCCAATTCCATCGCACATCATTTGGAAAATTTGCATTCATAGCATCTACGAATGTTTTCCAATTGCTCTCCTTAGATGGCTTGCAATTATATCCCCAATATTTCTCCACAAGGTTTAACAAGCATAAAAAACTAGCATTTGTCCATGATCTCCCAACATGTTCTTTTTTGCCTACCACATCTTCTTTGGAAAACCCTAATTCCAAAGCCTTTGTCTCCTCCACATGTGATGCAAGACTTCTTCTTACCCATCAAGCAAGTAACCTAAAAACTATTAGGTAGATGATCCCCCACATTCATAGGGGAAGAATGTGGAACTATGGAAAATGGATGAACTGCTACATGAGCTACTATAGGTGGGCAAGCTCTTGCAAATGCATTGCAAGGAGAACTCATGATGTCAAATGTACTAAGCATTGAGCTCTATGTTCTTTGGACTTTTTTGACAATCTTTACTCTCTAGAGTTTCTAAAATGTATTTTGTTCTTTACAGTCTCTGGGTTTTCTATGGGCACTACGCCATTTTTCACAGCCCCAATAAGTTTAATGGTTTTTTTAGTCATGAGGTAAGAAATTCCTTTCATTATTCATCCTTTCGTTATTCATTGTGCTCATGTCGCACCCACCGTCAAACTCACACAAAACTATTGCGAAATGATCAAAAGGTTCGCTTCTACATGATCGTTGCACTGATAAGCTAATATCAGGCATATTAGCCCGCATTGGCTTGTCATTAACCTTGTTTTTGTGTCATGTGCATAGGCTAAGAATAGCTTTGACAGGTAGGGCGTACGAGGGTTAGTTCATCATTTAATCGATCTTTGTGTAAACAGCCTATTTTAGCAGCCAAGAATGGCAATTCCAAAGTTATCCACATAAGTTGTTTCTATCTCAAATCTTGATTGAAATGTTGAAATGAAGTTCCCAAAATTAAGTGAAAGGAAATTGTCTAGCTAGCTAAGATGTTAACTTTAGAACCATGAAAGTCATTTGTTTCTATTTGAAATTCTAATTGCAATGTTGAAGTGAAAAAAAAAAACCCCACTAATGATATAGTAGCAACAGATGCTTCTTCCTTACACTGTTTTCAATTTGCAACCAAAACATCTTTTTTTTCGTCTTCTTCCTTGTAGAATATGGTGATGTTCATAAAGTCCTTTGTCAAACCTAATGTTTTTCTTTTTTTAGTCTTGTTGTCATGATTGATAGACAAAAAAAAATTTGTGTGTGAGGTTTTGAGTAATGTGTATTTGTGTTTTTTTGGGGGAGAAAAACTTTCTTCTTCTCGTGTTCTCTTTTTTTTGTTTTGGTATTACCAAAAAATGAAAATAGGTGTTTTATTTTAGAGTTTTGAAACAAAGCAGTGGCTCTAGTGGTGCATGTACATGAAGAGTCAATAGTGGGTATACATGAAAAAATGATACATACAACCAAAGCATGTAAAGGTAAGGCTTGAATTATTATTATTTTTTAATGTTCTTCTTCTTTTATTGTTGTTATTGTGATTGACAAACAAAAAAACATATACATAGTGCACAACGCATACATCCTTGGGCCTTCTATGAATAACCCACAAATTTTGATTAAAACAAAGTTGCCCTTTAGGGATTTTTTTTTGTGCAAGAGATCACACTGTGCCTTGGCAAATAAATTAGCATTGTAAAAACTCAACAATGTTCTCTCTTTAGGGAAATAAAAACCACACTCATAGATATTGGGAAAAAAGTACTGGCCGGCATGTCCAAGTTTTAACCCACCAGTATTGGGTTGTATCATAGGCATTGGCTTTGTTGTTTTGAACATTAGTTGTGCTTCTATGATTACAATAAGGCTCCCTACTTCCAAAGTCTCCTTGATTTTCATCCCACCTAGCTTTGTCTCCACTACATCTATTTATCCCAATGGATAGAATTGGATAATGTTTAAAGTGTTTGCATGTCTCTTGCATCAACTCTTTCAAGGGATTTTGTCCCAAAAAGATTGTCTGATGCATTTAGCTCTTGTCTCTATTGAGATGTCTTCACATATCTTGCCATATCATCAAGAACCAATGCACTAACTTGCATCAATATACCTAATTTTTTAATAGCAAGTTATTAAAAAAATGTACAATTCAAGTGTTGCATTCATCAATGTTTAATTATGCTTATTAAGTATCAAGTCAACACCATTCCTTTTTGGACAAACTTATTTTCTTGCCAATGAAACTTCCTCCCAAGAATTGCAAAATTTGCAACTATCATTGACTATGAAACATTAAATTGGCCACTACATGGAAGTTGAATCAAGTTGCCATTCCAAGCTACTTCATTTTGAGAACTGGATCAACCAACCTAGTCACAAGTGTTATTTTCACATCACAAGTGGCCCAAGCATTTGCTAATTTGGATACCCAATCCAAAATCATATTTAATGATGGTCATCTTCACCTTGCACTAAACATGGTCGTCAAACTTTCTATCCATCCTTTACATTTGACTAAAATGGCATGTGAGTTGACACAACGATGAAAGTTCAAAAAGGATGTCTCCATCAAAATTCTTCAAAAAGCAAAAAACATTTTACATGTTGATAATGTTACAATTTAATGTCCTCAACTCATTTGAAGCATTGGGGGTGAAAGACATTGTTTTAAAACATTTGGGGACACTAACAACATTAGAGTTGTTGGGATTCGCGATTGTTCCAAGAATCTTCATCTTGAAAGGGAAGCTGGAAGAAAAAGAAGCCTACAAGAATGCGAAACAATAGGTTTGGAAGCCAAAGAAAAAAATAACCCCGCATCTTCATCAAATGAATCGCACAAATCATTGAAAATCGATTTTGACAAAGGGACTAGCCTTGAATCATCATTATGTTATTGCTTAACATGCACATCATGAAATGTGTCATTGGCAATGGATGTTGTAGTCTTTGGAGTTATATTCGTGTCCTAAGAATGTTTAAACAATTGTTCCCTTACAATTATATAACTAGTAGTCATGACCAATCAATGCAATCCATTACTTCCAAAGACTGAAACTTGGTGAATCTCCTTAATCATTTTATTACTATCATGAAAAAATCCATAGAGACCGAAACTTGGTAGATCTCCTTAATCATTTTCTTACTATCACTGAAAACAACATCCATAAAGGCGTGTATAGAATCAGCCATAAGCCCAAACATTGCAACAAACATTTTTCTATGACTTACACAACTTTTGAATCACCCACCAGAATGGTGAAATCAGATTTTCCCCAAAATGGAATGTTGTCATTTGTAGAATAACACAAAATATGAAAATAGAGCAAGAAAGAAGATGAAATTGCAGAAAGATGACAACAAAAAAGAATACAAGGGAATTCAATTGTTTAAAATTATATTGGAAGAACTCTAATTCATGATATGAAGGCATAATAAACCAAGAAAAAAATCTTAGAAATTGGATCTACAAGAAATTGAACCTACTATATTTTGAACAACAAAATGACCTTGGTAACTCCAAAGCAACTCCTATAAGCAAATTAATATACATTTAAGGATTGTTAATAATATCATACTAAAAAATGTTGATACCATCCTTAAAGATTTGAAATGTGTTGCATCACTAAACGATAAGAGTTGGCAATGGGATTTGATACTCAACTAAAAATAAATCCAATTGCATACATCCAAAAGGAATATGTAATTACTATTTTGGGTATCAACATCCTACTAAATAATGCAAAGGTAGTCATCTATGAAGCAAATGTTATCATTTCAAATTAAAAGTTAATCTCACAATTTGACAACAATAAAACATTTATTTTAGAAATAAAAAAACCATATGTTATTAGAAATGAATGAAAAATAGCCATTGAAATTGAATTCATTTCATGTTTTCACTTGACATGGCCATGGATAATGTCAAAGTTTTGAAATAAGAAATAGAAAATAAATTTCTTGAAAATTTGTGTATATTGACCACTACAATGAATTCAAATTAATCATTCTAATTGCAAGCAATACAATGTTTAATTAGTAAACAAATACTTTAACACCCACAACAAATTTAATTAATTAAATATATATCCATAAGTAGTCAGATGTGCATACTAAATAATAGAACAATAATTGCACAAATGTCCATTGAAATTAGGTAGGTGAATTAATCAAATTAAAAAAATCTTGGAAATGAGGTTTTGGAAATTAGGGTTTGAGGCATCTTTTAGTCATTCAAGCTTATCACATCTCATTTATTTTTTGTCATTTTTCTTCTCTTTCTCATGTTTTGTTCTCCTTCTCTATCTTCTTTTAATTTTCATTTTCAATCAACTTATGAATCTCACACTCTCGTACCTTCTACAAGGTATTCTTCTCCACTCTTTTAATTTTCATTTTCAATCCTTTTAGTTATCAATCTCATGTTGTCATAACTTCTACAAGGTATTGAAGAAGAAGAGGAGAGCTCCAAGGAGTGGACAACATTGGTGGAGGTCTAGAGCTTGAACTTGATGGTCAATTTTCAAGATCTTTCCATCTTTCATGCCTTCTTTCTTATTTGTTTTGCTTTCTTGCCTTTATTGCCTGTTTGGTATAATGTGTTTTTGTGGAGGGGCCAAGCTACACTCAACACCGAGAATAGTTCCACCACTTCACAAAAAACAATAATTTCTTTTTGGTTTTGGGAGATCCTGTCTTTTGGCAATGAAGCTCAGGCCAAAAAACATTGATGCAATCAAGTGATTTGAGATCCATGAGTTGTTGGATCAATTTTACTTGTCAACTATGTTACAAGTTACATGCCACTTCCAAACTAGTTGTAATAAGCAGCCATCAAGCAAAAAAATCACTGTTAAAAAATGTGGGTATCAATCAAGTTAAGATTGAAAATTTGCATTTTCAGCTATTAAAGAGTAACACCACCAAGATGATTAGTATTTCCCTATCAATAAGAAGACATTTTCATCATTTTGAGAGAGTAATATACTTTCATTTTCTTCTTTTTGCTTCTTAAGGCCCCCAGTGACCTGTGCTCCTCTCAACCCTCATCAATCTCTTTGATGTAGGTTACTCTTATGAACACAAATGACCCAGTAGTTCCTGTCACCTGCTAATAGAACTTGGAACTAATAGAAGCATAATTTTTTTGCATGATCTTCTTTAAAAGTTTATATTGCAAACCACACCACCAGCATCAAGCTTGAAAAACATCATTGATGATGGCAGGCCACCAGGACACAAAGAATCCACAGACATTAATTGCCTTGGAGGACATCTATGAGAATTTTTGAAAACCAGAGGACCACAAGGAAAGAAATTGACAGACTCACAACAGAACATAAATGGATATAACATTCAGAACAACTCTGCGAGAAGTTAAAAAGGCTTTGAGAAAATAGATGGTTACATACCTTTTGACTTCTTGGGGACATGATTAGGAAGTTTGAGAAATAGAAGAACAGTTGAAAATTGTGGTAGCAACCCAGTGTAGAATATAAGCCAGAAATTTTCTGCAGAAGAACAATAAAATCTAGCATCCTGATATCTACATAAATATGTACAAGATGAGGAAGCCTAGAAAGACATCTGAGAGCCTTCTGCTTGAAAGAAGAATAGTCATACTCATATGTACTTTAATGTTCCATACAACATGGTGGTTCCTGCTTAAATCAAGCAGTCAGTGTAGGCAGGTTCGACTATGCTTCTCAGGTACTCACTAGAGACGTTTTGCACTAACCACCTACAAGATAGCCTACTAGCATGCCCAAGAAGCCAACAAGAATAACAAACAAAAATGAGAACCCAGTCTGCAGCTTTTGGGCCTTCATAGCTTCTGCTGAGCCTACCCCACCACTTTTTGCTCCTGCTATCTTTGTGTTCGCCTGCACATGCCAATGGAGATAGAGTTTGGACAGATAATTTTTTTCTGTTGCAGCTCATGCTCTTAAAGATTGAACATTAAAATGAATTTGACTTGACTACCTGCTTTCAACCTCAAAGCAGTACTAAGAAATTCATCTACTGGATCAAAATATGTGATACTTCTCTTACTTCAAGGTCTACATTCATTATGGACAAACAATGAGCTACTTGCATCTGATTTCTTATCTAAGATCAGGCTCTAGTCAAATTTGTATGAACACTGGGCAGGTATAAGCAAAGAATTCTCCACTAGGTGTGAAATAACTTCTGTGATTTCAAACATCTGATTTCAAATCCACTGATTCTACCCAAATACCACCTTGCTTTGCACATAAGATACTTCAGGAATTCTTGAGACTAAATAGACTTCAGTCCATGCATACTACTTCAGGATTGCACATAATACAAACAGTTGTCCAATAACAGCAAAGGAGACTAATCCAAGCTTGAGGGAGAGGCTACCAGTTCTTCCTGTAGGCGAAGGCTATGCTGTATAGCAGAATTGCGCTCTTCAGTCAAAGCAGTCAGTGCTGACCTTGCCTGCCACAATGTTCATGACACCTCAACATCACAAAAATAGACAGGAATGCTCACCAAAAACCATTTCAAGAGCCTTTCCACAAAGGAAGAATCTACTATCTACTTTCATTCATATGCATGTTCACACTTGACAACTACAGAACCAATTTGGAAGGAAATCCCTGTGGCCACAATTCACACCAAATTTGTATCAAAAAGTATAGTATGCAATCAAATTGCTAGTCATAAGGCAGGAACAGACCTCAGTCAGCTTTGCCTTCAACTCACTAATATCTTTCAACATCTGTAAAACCAAAAAAGCAGTTAGCTCACTGTGCAGATCAAGTAACACAAAGTCATTGAAGCACAGAAACAGGAAAACTTATAACAACACAAAGCCTCACATAACAAGTTTACCGGATCTTGGGGCAGAAAGTGGTGTCTGCCGTTGTCCACCACTGGAAAGGTCTTCGGTGACAAGCCTTCCTCATTTGACTCTGTAATTGGTGAGGGTGGTTGCGGTGGCACATATAAAACCTTCAGCTTTGCTTCATGGATGTCTCTACCTGGTTCTTTATTGAACTGCACTCATTCCACAAAATACAATCACATCAACAAGCTTTACATTTGGACTAGGCAAAAGGAAATGTGGCCAAGATGATATCAGTATGAATGTAATGCACCTCTTGTGATGTTCAAGCTCACAGATCTGCTTTATAAAAGTGTTTAATCTTCAGTACAATCATTTACTTCAGTGGAGACACCAATTTCAAACAGATGAACATACCAGATCTTGGGTGACATCCTTTGCCAAAGTCCCAGGTGGTGCTATCACACTCTGCACAAGGAACTTATCCTTGCACTGCATGTCTGGTGGTGCTTCCCGCTGTGCTTGCATAGTAACTGCAGAAACCCCAACATTAATATAGGTCAACCAAAGACAATCCACATAAAGGTGAAACTCAGCGATAGAGAGATGGCTGCCAGTATGAAAAGATGTAAACCTTCAGATATGACGTACCAGTGACATCAGCACTGCCATAAGGTAGTACAATTCCAGTGTTGGGTCGCACACAGTACTTTTTAGGTGATGTTGTTTTGACCTGCCAAGCAACACATGCCAAATAGAAATGAAACTAAATCACAGTGTTCCTGATAGAATGATGTGGGAGACTATTCTCAATATTCACCACCACCTCCAGCCTTGCAGTGAAGCTGAGAGTGTAACATTGTATCATTGAACCAGGGAAAACGATGAGAATGTCAGATTGCTCATCTTGCAATGCTCAGTAGAGAACTCCTCACCTTGAAGGCCACATAATATTCAGATGAGTTGACAAGCTGTATTGAGGCTGAGACCTGCTTCTTCAATTCAACTGCTCAAAAAAAAGGTAAAGGTTTCCACGACTTTCACACACGACTTGCATGAGAAATTGAAAATGATGAACCAGGAAACCATTCAGAAGGTGAGAGTTAGATTTTAGATTCAGAGAGGAAAAAGTAAGTACTTGCTGCAGCTATCCAAATTTGAGAAATCATTTCCATTGTCAATCACTGGAAAGCAAAAATTGGATATGGATACAAAACAGTTATAATGAACCCAAACACAAAAAAGCTAGGGTTTGAGCTCCCACATCCTACCCAAAATCTAGCCAAACTAGCACTCGTTTGAAACTGGCTTTTACAAAATAAAAGAAATTATTACAGATTTGCATGTACTTCAAACCCCACAATGGCATTCACGTATCTGTGTTTTAAGCTCAAATTTATACTAATCCTTGCAGCAAAACACGAGACCATTGATCTCAAACAACGAATAACCAAATCACAGCAACAGTATTCCAAAGAAGTGAAAAAGGGCATATCAGTTCCAATTGTGTATGGAAACTAGGCATGATTCTGCCACTGCTTCCCCGGGTGCAAACATGTGCAACTCAAATAGCAAGTAGATTTATCATCACTTCACTTTGCTGACTGTCTCTCTCACAGACGCTGCCTCCCTCTAAAACACAACACAGACATGCTTGAGGTTCAGTGTGTGGAAAACCGTACATGGAAACTTTAGCTCGCCTGGCTGGATTCTGAGAAGTTCGGTGTGCATTGCGACTTGTCCTTACAAGTGACAGAAACTTGTGGTCCTCCGGTTGCACTTTGCTTCTTCCAAACGGGCTGCTTGTCCTTTACAGTGAAAGAGTTTTTTTTCTTGTTCCTTGGTTGCGCTGATTCTTCCAAAAACGGTTGACCACCACACTGCAGCTAAGTTGATGTGTCTTCTGTCACAAGCATTTTTCCATCTAAGAGGAAGGTATGAACAAAAGAACTCCCGTTCCAATATTTGTCAACAACAACAAACCTCAAAACGAAGAATGTGGACTTGAATGCTATCATGAAAACTCGGCTTCCAAGGTTGCAGCAGCAGCAGCAGCAGCAGCTCCTGGACAAACCTGCGTCCAACTCTGAGCTCAATGCACGCTCATGGCTCGATCGTATGTCCAGATGGACACGAGGAAACGAAACAGAACTTCAGCCGGTACTCAACGTACCTACACTTGTTCCGTAAGACAATGTGTGCCCAAAAAAAAAGTTGACGAGGAAAAGCGAGCAGAGATCTCACAGCAGTAATAGAAAGCATAGAACGCGTAGTACCTATAGTGAGCGATTACAGCAGGACTCAAACTAATTGCATCCCGGCAGTAACAACAGACAATCCGCTTAAAAAGTTGCAAATCCTCCACGGCTCTATTACTGAGCCTACAACAACAAACACTACCTTCATGTACATTTTCACACACAGCACTCTTCCTCTTCTTCCTGCTCCTCCTAACACACCCCGATGCCGATGCGTCGTGGAAGGAAAAAAAATGTGGCAAAAAACGGAAAAAGGAACCAGAAGCAACAAGAAGTACGTAACCACCTAGGGTTAAAACAAAACCAAAACGAAGAACACCCCCACCACCCCTCAAAAAGAAACCAAAATCAAAAACCAAAACCACAATAAGAAGTAATGAACCTCCGACACGACGAGAAAGCTGCAAATAGAGAGAGAAAGAGAGGGAGGCAGAGGGAGGGGAGGTATATACCAGTAGTTACGTAATGAGCTGCTCCTTTTGCTCATAGCAACGACGAGGGGCGGCGCATGGCAGTGGTGTGAAGGGGAGAAGAAGAGGCAGAGAGCAAAAGACAAGGCAGGCAGGAGCGCTGCTGCTTCTGATGCTGCTGCTGCTGCGCCATGGAGCCTGTCAAAGCAGGCAGCCGCCTGTTCTGTTCACTGAGCTTGTCACCCCAACCTACGCCCTTTGTTCCCTTGTACTTTAATGCTCCGTTGCCATTATTTCTGCACGGTTATGGGCAAAAACAATAGTTCAACTCTCTCTTCTCGCTGGCTTCTTATTAATTAAATAAGCTTAGCTCTCTCACCTACCTACCTATCACGTACCATACTAGGTAGGTAGGTTACCATGGTAGGTACTTGGGTGTTGGCTTATAGTAACATGGGCTTGGGTTAACCAGCACCATCCTTGGTACCATGGTTAAAAATACCCAATTCCATTTAAATTATTTATAAATATTTCAAATATCACCCCCCCCCCACACCCCACCCCCCCCTACCACCATACTCTCCCCCCTCACCACACGACGCCCCTCACCCAATCCAGTATATTACTTAACTTCACATTCACC
>Ga0116227_10012725_pt1 | contig 13572 bp, 6 predicted proteins | sample S1TSphgellanicum_FD_89693 | JGI IMG/M metagenome (GOLD analysis project Ga0116227, IMG submission 89693) | Host-associated microbial communities from peat moss isolated from Minnesota, USA - S1T2_Fb - Sphagnum magellanicum MG | ecosystem: Host-associated > Plants > Peat moss > Unclassified...
AACCCACCCCCCCCCCCCCCCCCAGCTGAACAAAACACATCTATTTTGCCACCCAACCACAAACCTTAAGCTCTCTTATCTAAGCAATCAACATGTCGTATTTGCAAATCTTGGAATGCTTTGCAGGGGTTTGCACTTTGCACCATATGACAAATACATCTCCTTGTGGAAACTATGTAGTTAGGGTGGTCCTTGGTGCCACATTCGTTTTCATTGTCCCCTTATTTTTGTTCAACAATTCTGTAATGGACAATGTTGGCTGGTTATTGCTTGTTTTTTTAATAACTGGCCGGCCAGGTAGTTTTTAAAATTTTTATTTATTTAATTTTTTTGGATCACACAAGTTATCAATATCAAAATATTTTGGAAAGTTAGACTCATTGATTATCAATTTCACTATCAAAGTAATACTCTCAATTACAAATTTTCTCAATTGTAAGTTTTTTTCAATAGATTTTTTATATTAAGAATCATGTTTACAATTTTAGGATAAATCACTCAACTAAATGAAATTTCAATAATTCAAGTTTGTTATTAAAATTTGAAAATTCAATACCCAACCCATAAGGGACTCGTCAAATTTTGGAATGATACATAATATGTCGATAGGTTATCTATAGATTTTCAAAAAAATCAATAATTGATTAGTAAGATATCAAAGCCTACATTCATAATTGGGTGTTTTTTCAATAATTGGTCAACAATGGTAAGAGATCAATTGAAGCCAAGATATAAGAGAAATTTGTACAATGACATTGCCTTTGTGTTCTCCTTTCACCTCCTACCCCATGTTTCAACCTCAAACCTTGTTATTCACAAAGGAAGGAATTTTATTTAATAAGGGTGAAGTTTAGTATCAGAATATTTAATGAACACGATTCAAAGTAATTATGATAATAGTTTGCATAATAAGTGTGAAAAAATTAAAGGGAAAAAAAAACAAAGGCAAGTTGAAACTCAAATATCACAAAAATTAATGTAATTTGAGTTTCACTGTGTTTTCATTCCTCATTTAAATGCAATGTACAATTTTTATTGTTTTCTATTTTCACCCCCTTTATTTTCATATTGGGGTACTATGTTATGTTTGTTACACAAATACCTCTAATCTTAAGATATTATTTATTTCAATTTTGGTCATTTTCATGTAATCAACACAAAACTACTTAGGGGTTTTATAAAGTTTCCAAAAGTTTCCAAAAAAATCTTGAAGGAATATATTTGGTAGTTTTTAGAAGATTTAAAGCTAGTGATTTTTTTTAATAAAAAATCTAGTGATTCATAGAAGTTTTTTTAAATGTAATTAATGAAAGGTTCTAAATGATGAGGTCAAAAATAATAGTTGATGAAAGTAGAAAAATAATTTGCATAAGCTTTTGGAAGGTTATCTAATAAAAAATTATAAAAGGTTTAGTTGGTAAACCTTTTTATAAGATTCAATTGGATAGTATAATTAAAAGCTTGGAAGGCAACACCTTTTGATCTTGTCAACATGAATTGTGATCTTTATGTTTTTTATTCGTCTCATCTTTAATTTGCATCATGCGTTGTTAAAGCGATAAATTCATCTAATTATTGCTCATTATTAAAAAATATATTTGTTAAATTCATATCATTTTATCCAAGCTATATATTTGTTTTGTTCTTAATAGTTTGACAAAATAGTTTGTTATTTTGTCATGCATCTTGGTGAATCCCAATGAAAATTTCCATTTCCACGATTATTGTAACATTGCATAATCTTCAACAACAAATTCAAATATTTCATTAAATGAGCATCTAACTCCAAGCAAATCAACTTCAAGTTTTGATTCCAATTATGTACGACCTATAACATTAAATACAAAAGTTCCATGAAACTAATATAAGATGTCGTGAAATTTTAAACATCATTCCATTTCCATAACAATGTAGAAAAAAACCTAAAATTAGCATGCCTACAAAGTTCAATGGAATAAGGTCAATGTTTGGAGGCTTTATTCAACAAGTTCATCCTCATCCACTTACAACTTACTCAATACCCATATTGCTTCTCGAGCTAGATTTGTTGGGATGTTATTTTTAGGATTAACTTGTCATGGTTTACACCATTGCTTGAAAAAAAATTGTTGTTATTGTATATTTTAATGCATTCCTTATAAAATTTAGTGCAACATTTGGTGAAACATTATAACATTGAATGTGCATCATCCATATCTCAATTGAAATGGATGATAAAATCATGGATTATACCTACATTGAGTTTATGGTTAGTTGAATATAAAATTTGAAAAACTTTGGTGTAATAAAAGTAAGTAACAAGTAGTCTTGAAATTTATTGGTGAATATTGTGTTATTTATTATTTTTATATTATAAGTTTGATGTATTTTGATTTTAATATGAAAAAGTTGGAAGTCTACAAGTACATTTTACTACACCATTCACTTGATAATAGGAAAAAACTAATATTTGATTTATTTGCAACCTATTTTATATGTTGAGAACTTTGCTTATATTTCAATGAATTTTGCTTAAACTTATTTTAAACATGTGGTTTTTAAATGTAACATGTTCAAACATTGAACTAAATAACGCTTTTAAATTCAATATATCAAAACAATGTTGACAACAACTAAGGTTTTGTTTGCATTGTGGAGAACCTAAACCTATTGCACAAAAATTTCCAAACAATAAAACATATAAAGTTCAAAACATAATCCTTAATGAAAAATATTTGTGGAAAACAAATTTGTTTAGCCTTATTAAGGGCCTTTTGATTAAACAACAGTATTTGAAAAAGACAAAAGGTTTATTTCTAACTCAAGACCTTTTATTTCATATCACGGTCCATGTATTTTTAATATAATAATAATCCAAAAATGATTTAAATTTAGGTAGAAATTCAACTAGTCAAATTGTCCATTGTTTACCAATCAAAATGAATAGTCCAATAATCTTCTACTCCGCCCAATCAAAAAGACCATCCTTGTCACAATGCCAAGTCCAAATTAACATGGTGGCTTTTTCTACACCTATCACTTTGGGTATTTTTTGATTGGATTCTTCAATAATAAAAACTTGTTTTTGTAGTAATGATAGGTTGAAAAATGAACAAATGTGCTAGGCTATGGATGTATTATGGTTATGATTTGCATGGTTTGAAAAGATCAATTGTGAGAATTGAACAAGTACACAAATTTGCTTTTGAACTTGTGTTTTTCTTATAGGAAATGAACATAATGTTTGTTCAAAATTCAATGAGTAAATGTGTAGGGTGTGCCTATGCATGTAGTAATTTTTTTGAAATGAATCTTCAAGTTTTTTTGTCCTCTTGGTTTGTAGTTTCATAATCTTTGGCAAGATGGTTAAAATTGGTCTTTGGTTTATATTTCAAATACATCATTTTCATGACTTAATCCAAAAATTGTTTGGACCATGCTTTTATATGTATAGTTGATTTGCACATTTCATCTTGAAATACTCAATTTCTTGTTTTTGTGAATGACAATTTTCAATTTTGAGATTGGTAACGTGAATATCATCAATTGAAACCACCAATAGTTTATTGGCCCACTTAGTTACCTCCACCCTGCCATTGTTTGTTGTTGAATATTTTTTATAAATCATTTTTGTTTCCAAATGCTCCTTGGTCAAGAATATGAAAAGCTTTGAAAATTCTCATTAATGTGTCAAAAAAATTATATGGAGAATTGTTTTCATGAACAATGACATTCAAATAATCTTGAAAGTGTTCCCATGCATATTAGGTTTTATCTTGCCAATGGTTGGAGGAGTCTATTTTGGTGTGTTTGAAATTGGTTTTACAATTGTCAATGATGTACATGAATATAGGTCATTCATATTTTGCCTTATTTGAAATGTAAGGATAACTTAACAACACAATGATTTTTGCATCATGATATTGTTGTAACACTTGTGTTTAACACATTATTGCTTAGAACCATGAAATCTCACACATGTGGAAGGTGCAAGATAAATAATTCCCCACAAATGTATTAATTATCTTATACATGATCATGACCTTGTAATTTTGAAGGACATTATGAATTTTTTTCTTTTGTGGGGTTAAATCTTAATATGACGTGTTGTTTCTTATCAAGGACATGTAATCAAATATATATGTGAAATTTCCAAAAATTGTGCCCCATTTACCTTTACATGTTGTGACATTGCATGGTACATAGGTGGGTGTTCATTGGCATTTACCATGTGTGCAATATTTTGCCATTTGCAAGTTGCAGTCTTGAATTACTCCGTTAGATTAACCAAATCTAATCTTGCTTCTAACTCCTTCGTTGTAATTAATGCAATGGTTTTATGGTACTCCTAGTTTGGCTACCATCAATTCTTCATGTTCATCTCACAAATGAAATCTATTGTTGGTTTATGAACAATATTCTTCATTCTCCTCTACATCTTGTTCCTTCTAGTACCCATAAGTGTTTTGTTTGGCCTCTTCTTGAATTATGTGATCTATGGATTCCTTTTCACAATAGTCATGCAAACACCTAATTCTTCGTTATTTATACAAGTAGTTCATAAATCACATGTTGGTAAATGGAATTCAGTTGTCAAATTATTTTTATTTTGAAATTTGACATGAACTTGTGCAAGTAACTTGGTTGATGTTTTCCAAGAATGTTGTCAAACTCTATGATGAAGTTGTCGATGCCTTGTTGCCAAAACATTTTGTGAGCCTATGCTATCATATGTTGTTCATAATTGTGAAGCTTTGTTGTTGAAATTTCACTCAAAGTTGTGAAACTTCATTACAAAGGTGTCACTTGAAGTTGAAGTTGTGAAACTTTATTACATAAGGGTCATTTCAAATTATGTTGTGGAAGAATGAAGTTGTGAAACTTTGTGGGATTTGAATATGTGTTTGAAATAAATGGAATTTGGTGTGATCATGTGTGCAAAATGATGCAAGGCATGATTTTTGAAATTTGTAGCTTGACATACATTTAATTGGCCAAATTTTCACCTACCAAATTAATAATGCATTTCTAGTGTTTTTGATGTCATTTCAAAATTTGAACATTTGTTGTTATCTACTTCATATTGTAACATTGTTCTAACTTCAATTGCCACATCAAATGCCATTTCATTTTTAGTTATGTCAATAACACAAAGTGTTGATGATTATATCTTGTTAATTTTTTAACATCCACTTACCATCACTTTAGCACTAAGTGTGAATGGACCATAAATCAAGATTCCAAAGTTTATAATCCTTGGACCAAGATTTGGTTGCCACATTGTCCTATTCAATATGTTATTAAAATTTCCAATTCTAATGTCAACCCCCAAATGTTGAGGCATGTCAATTTGGTTTGTTTTTAAATGTATATTTAGTTGTCCCTAAGATTTGGGTGTTGCCCATCACTTTCTACTAAGTTCTCACTTTTATTTTAGGAGCCAATATGGAAGATAGATATTGAAAAACCTTCAAACTTTAAACAACAAATAAGAATGACATGCACCTATCCTTAAAAAGAATATGCATACAAATGATTTTAACTGTTGGGATGCATCCTGTATGTTATGTTACATGTTAGATATTAAAAAATCATATGTGTTTTGAATGTGTTTCTAATCCATATACTATACTACCCAAATAGATTCAACAACGAACTGTTGAATAATTAATTAAATTTCAAATCTTAACTTCGACAATTAGTTTTTAAAATTTGAAAATTTGGCATGTAATGTTTATAGAAAATAATAACACAACTAAGTGTGTTTAGACTATCACATTACTAAATTCAAGGATTGACAAGTTTGAAGTTCAACCTTGATGGTTGAATACTTCAAATTTTGATTTTATAATGATTATTAAAATTTTGGCACAAATAATAAATATTTTTCAAAAACTTGACAAAATGTTAAATAATTTAATTTATGTTGAAACCATTCATGAACTACGATATGATTATTATGCATGTTCATATTTTAAATTTGACAACACTAATGTAAATTGTAAACTTGCAAACTCTATCAAAGTACCTATTAAAGTTATTGTAATACCTGATTAAAAATTTGCAATCTATCCATTATCAAGTTTGGACTTTGGACCTAAAACTTAAAGATTTTAAGCTTTAGACAATTTAGATTGACTAGACTAACCCATAAACTTTAAAACAATGTTTTTAAATCATTATTTAAACTATTGTTTGCTAAAATTTTTAGAATTAAAAAACCAAGTGTCGAAGTTAAAATTCAATTAATTATTCGACAATTTATTGCTGAATCCCATCAGGGAGTATAGTATCCATAAAGTAAGCTTGTTTTTCAACATCTCATCCTCCCCTTTTGAGTTATTCTTAAAGTGTAGCAAAATGAGGACTAGTCCTGCAAACATAAGATAAAGTTCTCAAACCTAGGTAAGTCCCTAGGTGTCTCTCTAGATAATCCCCCTATGAAAATCCTAGGTAGTCCTTAATAATCCTTAGGTATCCCATAACCTAGGTAAGTCCCTAGGTGTCTCCTTAATAACCATTTAAGTAAATCATATGTAACCCCTTATGTAAGATTTTGATACCCTTACATAGTCTCCTATGTAAGTTCTATGTAATCCCTTAAATAGTCCTTAGGTATCCCATACTTAGGTAAATCTTTAGGTGTTTCCTTAAATTTCTCAGGTAGGCCTTACATAGCCTTTTAAGTAATCTTTAGGTATCTCATACCCTAGATAGTTCCTAAGGTGTTTCCTTAGATAATCCCTTTGTAACCCCTAAATATCCCCTGACTTTATAAAAAATCCGTAACTAATTCTTTTTAATTCTCCTAAATTCTCCTTATGTAACCTCTTTAGCTATCCCATAACATAAGTAAGCTCTTGGGGTAGACATTCAATAACATAACTAAGTCCCCTCTACACCCAACTAAAACACAAGAGATAGAGATAGAAGGAAACTCAAATCATCTTTAGTTAAGAACAAATTTGAGTTTGCTTATTTGTTATTTTCCTTTAGCTTAATCTCATCTTGTATTTTGATTGTCCTTCTTTGTTTCAGGGAAACCTAGGATTATGCTCTTAGGTTTCATGACTTTGTAGATAACTCTATTATCTAAACTTGTAAAACTATTATTACTCAATAAGTATTATGTAATGTCCTACCTCAACTACTAATTACACATAAAAACATTGGCAAAGAATTTCTGGTTTATCTTGGGGGTTTTTTCCCTCTCTTTTTCCTATAATATATCCCCTCTAAATATGAAAAGAAGAAATGAAACAAATAATTTTCTTGAGCTTTACATTTGGGTAACACCCAAGGAGGAGTGGAGCATTCCCAATTCCTTTACATAAGACCACGGGTGGATGCTTATTTTGAGACACTTTAATAAAGTGATGAAGACAACCCCAAAAAAAGAAAAAGAAAAAGAAAAAAAAATTACAAAAGGAATTAGATTAAAATAAATAGGCTTTTTTTCAGCTCCCTAGTCTCTAGGTACAAATTACAAACATGGGGACAACAAACTTTTGTTGTTATATTGCAAAAACATAAAGGCCCAAAGCACGAGGCCCTTAACACTTTAAGGAGTCAATAGATGGCCTCCAAGGAGATGTCTTTCAGAACTTGAAGGACTACTAAAAGTGAGGTTTTGGGGAGCTCTTAAATTTGGTGGTAAAAGTCCTAGAGTGGGAGGCATTCCCAAAATAAGGGGCCGACAACAAGGTGGTAAGATACCTCCCACTCTTTTAAGGCCTTCCCACTCTTAAGGATCGTAGGTGTAAGATCTCACCTATTTTCTAGAAGGGTTATTCATAGGTACAAGGTGGCTTTAAAATATAGTTAGGAAATTTCTGTGATTGATTTCGAAAGAATGTAAACTTTAACCCTAAACCCAAAAACAAAAACATTCAAACCTATTGAAAAGACTCTATGGTTTGGGATTTCACCCCATGGTTACATAGGTAGTTACTATTAACCTAGATAATGTGCAAGGGAGAAAGAAGAGGGTTTACAAGATTAAGTGAAAATCTAGGTGGCACCCAATGTTCAATGGGTGATTATTCAATATTAAGTGAATGTTAAACTTAACATAAAATTTTTGTGGTAAATAGGTTTAGGTTCTAAATGACTAGCTTGATATTAGGGGAACTTAATACTAGAGTTCTTAACACCAAGTGTGAATACATCTTTAGAGAGTATTAATTAGGATAGTAGAGTTATAGCTAGATCTTCAGCTGTCACCTACAAATTTCAAACGTTAGGCTATAAAAACTTAAGTCTGAGCTTTTTGGTTTGACATCACACCACTTTCTCTCTCGTTAGGGGGGAGAATCAATGGACAACTTTTGAACAGTAACAAATGGCAAGATGGGTCTTTGTCTTCATCCCAAAGAAAGAAAAGCATTCTCATTCAAATCATGAGGCAAACATCCCAATATCTGGTCCTTTGGATCTTTGCTGTTGATTGGGGGTGTTGAGTTGTGGCTTGTTGGTGGTTGCTTCAAGTCAATTAGTTTTCTTTCCACATCCCTTTAATGTGTGCTCCAATAAATGAAGTTCAGCAAGTTCACAATGCACATAGCCTAATTGATATTAGCCTTTTCAAAGGCATTTTGCTTGCTTGTTGGCATGGGTGTCCACCCCAATTTGCAAATTGTGAAAGAGCACATCTGGAACAAGTTTTGTTTTATAACATAAATTGTATGTTTATATTTAGGGTTTGTTTGACAAATGAGCCTCAATTTGATGTAAACCTGCCAAACTTCATTTACAAGGGCACCTTTCCATTGAATGCTGCTGCACCTTCAGCTTCCCAAGTGTGTCTTTCGGCTTCAGCTTGGGAATCCCATGCCAAATTCCCAAAGGAAAGAGACCTTCCGCAGCTGAAGGTACAGTTTACTCACTAGAAAGATCACAATTATTTCTCACATCCAAGTTTAGTTGTTTACTTTTGTTTCCACCAGACCCATAAGACTAAAACTCAGACTGCAAAAAGGTGGGAGACTACTAATAGCAAACCACCTGAACCAATCAAACTGTTTAGCCAATCAAGAGCCAGGTGTTAGGCTTTGCAATGCCTTTCACCAGCCTCGGCGTAATGCATTGTCAAAATCATTTTGCTGAGCCAAACCAGCATGTTTCAACTTTTCTTCATCCAATTCTCTTTTGCATGGCCACGTTCCGAACACCAGTGGAGCTGCTTAAGAGCACCAATGAAGGGGGAGAAGTGAAAGGGCAAAATGAGAGAACCTTAAAGTCCCAATTAGATTACTCTAAGTGAGACCTCGTCAAACTAAGGACTGATAATGGAGATCCTAACTAAACTGTAAACTATTTGTGGTGCATTCACACTTGATGTTAAATCCATGTTAAATGAAAATCTAGGTGCCATCCTAGGTGGCACTCAATGTTAAACGGGCGATAGCTTAATGTTAAGTGAATGTTAGTTTAACATAAAATCTTCACGATAAGTAAGTTTAAATCTTAAATGATTAGTATGGCATTTAAGGGACTCAACACTAGAGTCCCTAACACCAAGTGTGAATGGACCTTAATAATAACAAATTGGCAAGGGGAATGGGAAGTGGGTCCGCAAGTGGGAAGTTTGGATCATACCTTAAACCCAAATTGGTTGCCTCATATTTGAATTGTGATGGGATGGGAGAGGCCTATTGATGCACTTCAGGCCCCTATGATACAATCAAGCTATGAACCCAAATAATGACATGAAAGGAGCTTTGAGATCAAAAGAAAACCTATTTTTGGAAGCAATGAAAGGAACAAGTTTCAAAATAGATAGGTACCTATCTGCTTGCTGATTTACTTTCACAAAATTAAGAATGTTATTGCAAACATCATAAGAAATGTGGATTTAGAGTTTTCAAGTCAGCATAATAAGAATCAAACCATGGAACTTAACCTTTTTTTTCCTTTTTTTCTTTTCTTTGGGGGCTAAATTCTAAACCCAAAGTCAAATTGTGAAAAAGCAACTCTTGAATGCAAGTTCAAATATTTTAAAAAGTAAGCAAGTTGAACTTTTCTGAAAATTTGGCATGTAGATTGAAAATTTTTAAATAAGTTTCAATTAGTTGTAAACTTTTGTACCCACACAAACCATCGTTAGCTTTAATTAATTTGTCATTGAAACTTTACACTTGGTAAAATCTTTAGCATTGGGGAGTGTGTGTAATGTGTACATGAAATCAAACCCAAGTTTTGAACGAGGCTCTCAAGTTCTTGAATTTGAAAAAAAATTGTGCCAATATCAAAATCACAAGGCCCAAACATTTGCAGAACCAAACTCAAACCAAACCTAAACTTGAGAGAACCTCCAATATCCAAAAAACAAATTTGAAATGTCAAAACCAGTACTCGAAGGAAGAACCCATCAACATTCATTTGAACCTGGCCAGTTGTGCTGAAACTTTCCCCCCCCACTTCCTTCCCCCCAAAAGGGACATGGACTTACTTCTTTGCTCAGCATTGTGAGCCATTCGGAGCTTTCAAAAACACACTTGAGACGACCTAATTTTATTTTTTCTTTCAAACAAAATCAAAGTCCTAGTGATATAAAAGTCCAAAAGAAGCCCACTTTCAACCTATCGGGTGTTTCCAGATGCAAGCCATATTTTAACTTTGCCAGCAAGTTTTCCAAATCAAACAAACAAGGGGTGCGTCACACCCTAGCTTTGCCATTTACATTAAAAAGTATTTTAAGGCAAAAGAAGAATTATGGAAACTCAAATATTTCACCATACAAAAATATAATTTTTGAAAAATCTAAAACTTGAAAAATCCTCTAAAAGAAACCAAAATGCTTCGAGATATTATAACTCTATAACTAATCTCAAGTTTCAACACAAGCCAAAGTATCATCTTTCAAAAATCCTTAGATAAAAATAGGCCTATTTTACCTAGGGTCCAAAATCCATTAAGCGACTATACTCTATCATGAATCTAAACACAATATCTTTGCCTTGGTAGGCAAGGCCAACAAAGGCAACAATGGTCCATACATAGGGCTTACACATCTTGTTTTTATTGTGTGTAAGGTTTAGGGTTTGTGTGTAAAACCCTTTTCACTTCCCACAATGACAATTGGTACAACTCTTTACATGTCATAACATCTTTGGCTAAAAATTGCAATGTAACTTGGAACCCCACCCCTTCACTCTATCTTGATTGTTAGGAGGGAGGAAGCTCGGTGTCATTAGGGCCATGACTCCTTTGACCTTAGGCTTTGTCCTTGGCTCCTAAGGTGTAATGGCCCTAATAGTGGGGCCTTTCCCCTATACAAAAAGACCTTCTGGATTTTCTATAGTGTAACTACATTACCTGGGGTAGTTTTTCCTCCCCTCTCACATGGGCACTTGAGGTGGGTTTTTTGCTTTTCATAAAATTCTCACTCTTTTGGCTATATTTTGTCTTTTTGGGTTCACACACTTCTCTTGCAACCATGGAAAGAAATATATTGTTGGTTTGTCTTTACAAATAGTAAAACCTTGGCCATGAGCTTTAATGAAGTTAGGCTTCAACTCAATTTTATCTTGGGCATGCCCTTATTTCAACTTGGGCTCCATGTTGCTATGCACTACCAATGATAAATTTCCTTCTTATTATGTTCCCATACGATTATCAATAATTCATCATTATTTATGTCAATGTCAAATTTAATTTTAATTAATATAAATATCATGGACCTGAGAAAGCACATGTTAATTTGCTTTTTCATGTCTATGTTGAAGGGTAAGGAAAGGGGTGAAATAGTTGTAAGGATAAGAGATAGTTAGACTTGAAAATGAAATAGTTATATTTAGAATTTTCCAAGGATGACCATATGAAGGATTATGCAAAATCAATAAGAAGCTTATGAAAAATTATAAAAAAACCACCCATATACTAGTTTTTCAAAATTCTCGTCATTGGAATAAAGTAAGTGACCTTGAACTTTAGCTACCATGTAAAGATATTGAGCTCCAATCCACTTGTATATTACAAGTATTTCTTTTTGCATGAATTGATTTTGTTGTTAGAGTTGTTTTACAAATTGCATGGATGTTGTAGTACATCATAATCCTTCTTGAGTGTAGTTACATTTGTTTATGCATCATCTAACTACAATGTTGTGAGTCAAAATTAAACAAGTGATACACTTGTCAGGTTCGTGTTTTTGGTTTTTGTTTACTAACCACTTGAATTGAATGAGTGGGAAAAGAAAAGGAAGAAAGAGTTATGTGGTTTTGCATATAATTTGAAGCATGGTTATCATGGGATTTCTTATTTCAATGATGTGTGTGGGCATAACATATAGTTTGTGTGTTGTGTGATTATTTATCTGCAATACTAAATTGATTTTTTGGTTGCACTATTTTTACAAATGTACAACAAAATTTTATAAAGAAAGTGGTTGCTCATGGAAGTGATGATGACCTCAAAGCATAACCAAGGTTCTTGTGAAGAGTTAGTTCACAATTTAAGAAATATATCCTAGAGAAGTTGAATAACAAATGACCTAATAAGTCTATTGAGATCAATTTGTTGGGATGTCAAATGTTGTTTTTGGAATCCAATGAACATGCCATATTAGTGTAATGTGTTTTCTCAATTATGCCAATTGTTTTGAATCTTCTAATGGTTCTAGGTGTTTGTAGTTGGAAGGCAATAGTTGTTAGATTTTATAAAAATGGCACCAAGTTATTGGAATGTAAAAGTTTGGAGTTTGGAACAATAATATCAAATGGGTTTTTCTTTTGTATTTGGCATTAAAGTTTCAATTTGGGAGTGTGCATTAGAGATTTGCAATTTGAAAGTTTTTGATAGAAGTGAATTTGTTTGATCATTTTTTAAAAATAACATTTGTGTACATGTGGATTAATACACAAAACATGAATTATTATCTTATCACTACCATCAAACATTTGCCCCAAAAAGTGGAAATATGATTTATAATTTTGAATTTCATCTTGTAGATTGAACATGTAATTATAATTTGTGTAGGAATGTCAATATCTTGAATGCATGAACTTCTTTGACAATGCAAAGAGTTTACATTAGAGAATTTGTATTATCAAGTGTAATTTTGCTTGCATGAAGGGCAAGCATTTTGAAAAATGTAGCACCCACCCTCGGTGGATATCCGGCGGATACCCACTAAGTACCCACATGGGGCATTTTACACTCTAAATAGCTACACTAGAAAAAAAAAAATATATTACTAAGGTTGTTTCACACCTACAACTAGTTCTTTTTCTTTTTCCCTTTAATTTTTTTTTGAAAAATTCAGAATTTTTAATGAATAATTTAGTCGTTATTGGGGCCACTTTAGCTGACCGTCCAATGTCCAGGGTTCAATGAAATAGAGCAATCCTATTGGCTGAGAGCCATAAATTGGACCAATGGCCTTTAGATGAGGGCCCAAGACCAAAAAGTGGCAAATCAAGGCTAAATCTACATGGCATGATTTGAAGATAATAATATATATACCACCACCCCCCCCCCCCCCCCCCCCCCCCCCCCCCCCCCCACCCACCCCCCCCCCCCCCCCTCCCTCCCATCCATATTTAAACTACATATAAAATTATTAAACAAAAATATATAATATTTTTTATTTAT
>Ga0116227_10012726_pt1 | contig 13567 bp, 8 predicted proteins | sample S1TSphgellanicum_FD_89693 | JGI IMG/M metagenome (GOLD analysis project Ga0116227, IMG submission 89693) | Host-associated microbial communities from peat moss isolated from Minnesota, USA - S1T2_Fb - Sphagnum magellanicum MG | ecosystem: Host-associated > Plants > Peat moss > Unclassified...
ACGCTGCTGCGCCTCGGGCTGGGACTCGCGCAATCGCCATAGCGCAGCGCGCTGGGTGTCGCTGGCCGCGAGCACGGCATCGGTCACCAGATCCCGCTCCATGGCCTCCGCCAAAACACCCTCCAGCTGCGCAAGCAGCGGCGCATCCGCGCGTGGCGCGGAAAACTCAATCAGCACGTAATGCGGTGCGGGCGCCGAGAGCGGATCTGCCAGCCCTTCGACATGGGCCAGCGCCATCTGCAAAGCAGGCCCGGATATATATTCGTAGGCGCTGAGCACCGCTCCGCCGGCACGGTTCAGCAGATCGAGCAGGGATAAGGCCGCCTCCGGCGATGCCACAGCCGCGAACGCCACCTCAACGCGCCTCGCCGCCGGCACCAGCCGCAGTGATGCGGCAGTGATGATCCCCAGCGTCCCTTCCGAACCGACAAAAAGCTGCCGAAGCGCATAGCCGGTATTATCCTTCCGCAGCCGCCGCAACCCGTTCCAGAGTCGGCCATCTGCAAGAACCGCCTCCAGCCCCAGCACCAGGTCGCGCGCATTGCCATGGCGCAGCGTGGCCGTGCCGCCGGCATTGGTCGCCAGCACCCCGCCCAATTGCGCCGTCCCTTCCGACCCGATGCTGAGCGGCAGCGCCAGCCCAGCTTCCGCCGTCGCTGCGCGGGCCGCCTGCAAGGTCATGCCCGCTTCTGCCACCAGAACCATGTCGGTGGTATCAAGCGCCCGAACCCGGTTGAGACGGCCCAGGCAAAGCACGATCTGACCATCGTTTGGCGTGGCACCGCCGCACAAGCCCGTATTGCCGCCCTGCGGCACCACCTTCACGCCCTGCGCTGCACAGAGTGCGACACATGCCGCCACCTGCGCAGTATCGGCGGGCCGCAGCACCGTGAGCGCCCGGCCGGAAAACAGGCCGCGCCAATCCGTGCAGAACGGCGCGGCGTCACTGCCCACAAGAACGTGCGAAGGCCCGACGCAGGCCACCAGCGCATCGAGAAAGCCGGCTTGATCCATGTCAGCAGCAGGATTGCGAGAGGCGCGCATAGAAGAACCTTGAGGGTTGACCGCGACGTTACCACGTGAGGCACTGAACGCGCTGCCCATGTCGCCTCCTTAGAGGGGCATGAAGCAAGCGCCGTCGCCTGAGAGAAAGGGACATTTTATGGACTTGGAAAAATTCACCGAACGCACGCGCGGCTTTCTGCAAGCCGCTCAGACCATCGCCATTCGCGACTTCCATCAGCGAATGACGCCGGAACACTTCCTGAAGGCGCTGCTGGACGATGAGGAGGGGGCCGCCTCCGGCCTGATCCGCGCCGCCGGCGGCGATCCGCAGAAAGTCCGCGTTGCCAACGACGCCGAACTTGCCCGCTTGCCCAAGGTGCAGGGCAGTGGCGCAGGCTCACCGCAGATAACCCCGGAACTGGTGCGCGCTTTGGATGCGGCCCAGCAATCGGCAACCGGCGCCGGTGACGAGTACGTAGCGCAAGACCGCGTCTTGGTGGCGCTATCCAGCAGCGACACGCCGGCCGGCCGCGCCCTGCGTGGCGCCGGCGCCAACCCGCAATCTTTGGAACGGGCGCTGTCTGAGATACGCAAAGGCCGGAAAGTCACCAGCCCGAACGCCGAATCCGGCTTCGATGCCTTGAAGAAATTCACCAAGGACGTCACCGAACAAGCCCGTGCGCAAAAACTCGACCCGGTGATCGGCCGTGACGAGGAAATCCGCCGCACCATCCAGGTGCTGGCGCGCCGCACCAAGAACAATCCGGTGCTGATCGGCGAACCTGGCGTCGGCAAGACCGCCATCGTCGAGGGCCTGGCTTTGCGCATCGTGCGCGGCGATGTGCCGGAGGCGCTGAAGAACAAGCGCGTGCTGTCGCTCGATCTCGGCGCGCTGGTGGCCGGTGCCAAATATCGCGGCGAGTTCGAGGAACGGCTGAAATCCGTTCTGAAGGAAATCGAATCCGCCGAAGGGCAGGTGATTCTGTTCATCGACGAGATGCACACGCTGGTTGGTGCCGGCCGGGCGGATGGCGCAATGGACGCCTCCAACCTGCTGAAACCCGAGCTGGCACGCGGCGCGCTGCATTGCATCGGCGCCACCACCCTCACCGAATATCGCAAGCATGTGGAGAAGGATGCGGCGCTGGCGCGCCGGTTCCAGCCGGTATTCGTGGGTGAGCCAAGCGTTGCCGATACCATCAGTATCCTGCGCGGCATCAAGGAAAAATACGAGCTGCATCACGGTGTGCGCATCACCGATGGCGCGCTGGTGGCGGCTGCCACCTTGTCCAACCGCTACATCACCGACCGGTTTCTGCCCGACAAGGCGATCGACCTGATGGACGAAGCGGCCAGCCGCCTGCGCATGGAAGTGGATAGCAAGCCGGAAGAACTGGATGAACTGGATCGCCGCATGATCCAGCTGAAGATCGAGCGCGAGGCGCTGAAGCGCGAGGATGACGCGGCGTCGCGCGACCGGCTGGAAAAGCTGGAGCGGGAGTTGGCGGACATCGAAGAACGCTCCACCGCCATGACGGCGGCCTGGAGGGCGGAGACCGAGAAGGTTGCTGACACCCAGAAGCTGAAGGAAAAGCTCGACCAGGCGCGCAGCGAAGTGGAGATGGCGCAACGCAGCGGCAAGCTGGCACGGGCCTCCGAGCTGCTGTACGGCGTGATCCCCGAGCTGCAACGCCAGATCGAGGGCAGCCAGGCCGACGGCAAATTGGTGAACGAGGCGGTGACCGCCGAGCAGATCGCCGGTGTGGTCAGCCGCTGGACCGGCGTGCCGGTAGAGCGGATGCTGGAAGGCGAACGCGCCAAGCTGTTGCGCATGGAAGATGCGTTGCGTGCCCGTGTGGTTGGCCAGGAGGATGCGCTGCGCGCGGTTTCCAACGCGGTTCGCCGCGCGCGCGCGGGCCTGGGCGACCCCAACCGGCCAATCGGCAGCTTCCTGTTCCTTGGCCCGACAGGCGTTGGCAAAACCGAGCTGACCAAAGCCTTGGCTGGATTCCTGTTCGATGACGAACTGGCGATGCTGCGCATCGACATGAGCGAATTCATGGAGAAGCATGCGGTCGCCCGGCTGATTGGCGCCCCCCCCGGCTATGTGGGCTACGAGGAAGGCGGGGTGCTGACCGAGGCCGTACGCCGCCGCCCCTATCAGGTGATCCTGTTCGATGAGGTGGAGAAGGCACATGAAGATGTGTTCAACATCCTGCTTCAGGTGCTGGATGACGGGCGGCTGACCGATGGCCAGGGTCGCACGGCGGATTTCCGCAACACCATCATCGTGCTCACCTCCAATCTCGGCAGCGATGTTCTGGCCAATCAGCCGGAAGGCGAGCCGATGGCGCTGGTGAACGCCCAGGTGATGCGGGTGGTGCGCGAGCACTTCCGGCCGGAATTCCTCAATCGGCTGGACGAGATCGTCACTTTCCGCCGCCTGGCACGCGACGACATGAAGGTGATTGTCGATATCCAGCTGAAACATCTGCGCGGGCTTCTGGCCGACCGGAAAATCGACCTGGTGCTGGATCAGTCGGCGCTCGATTGGCTGGCGAATGAGGGCTACGACCCGGTCTATGGGGCACGGCCGCTCAAACGGGTGATCCAGCGCAGCCTGCAAAACCCGCTGGCGAGCCTTCTGCTGGAGGGCTCGGTGCACGAGGGCGAAATCGTACGCGTTGCCGCGGGAATGGAGGGGCTGGTGATCAACGGCCGGGTCGCCGAACCGGTATAAGGGGCAGATCAGCGCTAAAGCTGCCCGGTCAAAGACAACGCCATAGGGCCTGTTCGGCGCCGCGAGGAGCAGCACGTGATGTCGAGCAGGCCCAGGCGAAGGCAAGCATGGAAGCGGGCTGGGCTTGCACGGAACTTGCTGAGCGCATTCAGAAGGACCAAGCACATAAGCGCGCGCAAGGATTTTGCATGATCGTCACACACCATGTCATCCGCCCAGCATAATCCTGGCACGGTGCCTGAGCGGCCGTTTCTGATGCGCCGCCGTCGCCTGCTCGCAGGTGGGGCGGCCACAACAGCCTTGATGGCGGCCGGAAGCCGGGCGATGGCAGCCGAGAAGCTGACCGTGGTCCTGGATTGGCTGCTGAATTGCAATCATGCTGCCCTGTTTGCAGCCCAGCAAACTGGCGCTTTCGATCGCGCCGGGCTGGACGTGACCCTGGTCGCGCCCGCCGACCCGGATTCGCCGTGCCGGCTTGTCGCCGCTGGGCAGGCCGATCTGGCCCTCAGCTACGGCACGCAGCTCAATATGGTCGATGCGGCCGGGCTGCCATTGCTGCGCATCGCCACGCTTATCGACACACCGCTCAACACCGTGATGGCGCTGGGCGGCGGTGATATCCGGACCCTGGCTGACCTGAAAGGCAAGAAGATCGGCATCTCAGTGGGTGGCGTAGAGGAGGCGTTGCTGGATGCCATGCTCCAATCCGCCGGCCTGGCACCTGCTGACGTGACGATCGTGAAGGTGAATTACAACATGGTCAGCGCCCTGATCAGCCACGGCCTGGATGCCGCGATCGGTGCCTATCGCAATGTAGAAGTTCTGGAAGTTCGCCAAATGGGGCAAACGCCGTTGGTATTCCTGCCTGAGCAGCACGGTGTTCCGCTATACGACGAGCTGATCGTGGTCGCGCGCCGCGACCGGCGGGAGGACACTCGGTTAGAGCGCTTTGTTGGTGCGCTACAGGAGGGTACAAACGCCCTGCTGAAGGCGCCCGATGCGATGTGGGCGGCCTTTGCCGAGTCCCACCCCGAACTGGCCACGCCGCTCAACAAGGCCTCCTGGGCGGTGACCATGCCGGCCATCGCCAAAAATCCAGCAACGCTTGATGCGCAGCGCTATTTGACCTTCCAGGCCTTTGCGCTGGCACATGGCATTATCAGCAAAACGATGCCGCTCAGCCAATTCGCGGTTCAACTGACGACGTAACCCACCGTGTTCAGAAGGAAGCGCTGACGGTTCCGTAAAAAATGCGTGGCGCGCCGATCTGAAAGGTCTGGTAATCCCCGGCCAATGGATTGCCGGTTTCACCGGTAATCGAAATATACTTGGCGTTGAAGAGGTTATAGACATTCAGCCCGAGCGTGATCTTTTTCGCCGCGCAGGCGCAATGCAGCGTGTAGGACATGCCGGCGTTCGACACCCAGTAGCCTGGCGCGGCATTATCGTTGTCATAGCTGATATAGCGATGGCCCATATATTGGGCGTCGATATGCGCGGTGGCATTGTCTCGGGTGTAGGATAGGTTGGTTTTGTACATGAATTCCGGATAGTTCACTTCCTGCTTGTCTTTCAGCGCATAGGTCACCCCACCCGTCGTCAGATCGCTTTGATACGCGGCCGAATTCAGGCTGACGCTGTTCGAGAAGCTCAGCCCCTCGACGGGGCGCAGGATGAAGCTGGCATCCAGCCCATTCATCTTCACATCGCCCACATTGGCGATGGTGGATTGGATATCCGCCAGTGGCCCAACCGCAATCGCCTGGAGCCGGTTGGAAAAATCGACGTGATACAGTGTCAACAACCCAATAACCGGCTTGGATGTGTAGCGATAGCCAACCTCATACACAAAATCCTGCTCCGGCTTTAGCGTTTGCTGGAGCGCAGTAAACGTTGACGGCAACGCAACACCCCAGGGCGAGCCTTCCTCGAAGCCGCTTTGCGAGAATGTTCGCATGTTTTCCGAGAAGTCAAAGAATGCTTCATGGTGCGGCGCAAAGCGCCAATTCGCGCTGAATTGCGGCAGGAACGCATTGTTCGCGCTGAGCGCGCCGGCAGCTAGTGTGGGATATCCCGTGTAGGCGTAGATGTTCTGCGAAATACTGCTGGTACCGGTGAAGAACAGCGAACGGAATCCGGCATTTACCCGCAGGTTTGGCGCCACCTGGTAGGTGTCCTGCACATGGGCCTGAAACGTGTTGTCTTCATAGCTATAGGCCCAGGGGGTTGCATAAGGCGTCGGCAAGTTGCCCAGCGGGTTCAGTGGTGACCCCTCGCCCAGCACCGGCTCGCTATATAGATTTTCCGGCACGTAGGCATGCATATGCTCGTACCACAGCCCGGCATCTATCGTGTGCTGATCCAGGTGATAGATCAGATCGGATGTCACGCCCTCGCGCTGCGAGGTGCTGGCAAATTCCTCTTCCGAGAGCGGTGCTCCGTCGGGAGAGGGATAATAGGGCGAAGTGTAGTACCCGGCGAAATCCTTGCCATGACCGTAGGCGGTGGTTTTCCATTCGAGGTCGTCGGCAAGATCAAGATCGAGTTTTACGCCCGCAAGATAATTCACCGCCTTTGACGGGCCGTCATAGTAGGAAGCATCCAGCGGATCTTCCAGCCTGTTATAGCCAGGTGGATAGATGCCTTGTGCCGCGCGATATGCGGCCGTGTAGTTTGGGTAATAGTAATCGATCCGCGACCCGAGCGTATCCAGAATATTCTTCGATAAATCGGAGTAGGTTGCCTCTGCCTCATCGTCCCAGTCGAAAAACACCGAGAGCGTGCCGTAATCCTTCAGTGGCTGAACGAGCTTTGCGTTCACCTGCTGCTGGAACATGTCGCCGGCGCCCTTCCACTTATCCTCGTCCGCCCGACTATACGAAATGAACAGCCTGGTGCCGGAAGTGTTCAGCACGCCGCTATCAAGACGCACGAAGGTCCGAACCGTGTTATAGCTGCCAAAGGCCTGCGAGATCGTCCCGCCTGGCTTTTCCGACGGGTCGAGCGAGAAGAACTGCATGACACCGCCGAGATTGGACGCCGACGCAACATCCACCGCGCCGGCCCCTTGCGACACGTTCACCCGCTCAATATTCTCCGAGGTGATTGCGCTATTGGCGTTGATGCCGCCAATATTGCCATAGCCCTGGCCGGATGAACCATATCCCTGCGCGCCTAGAGGGATACCGTCCAGGGTAAAACCCAGCTGATCCTCGGTAAACCCGCGCATATATACGTTGGCCGAATATGGATCGAGCGCGAGCGGGTCGCTGGAGTTGAATGAGACCCCTGGCAGCTGGCCAAGCACCTTGAGGGGATTGGTCCCTGGCGCGGCCTGGCTGAGCTGTTCGCGGGTGAATGTCTGAATCTGCCGCGTCGACCCCTGCCCGATAACCGAAACCTCCTCCGGCTTCTGGTCGGGTTTCGTCGGCCTGGCAGATTTCGGTGGTGGCGCCTTTGCAGCCGATTGCGGCGGCGCTGGCGTTTGACCAAAGCCCGCCGGCGAAGCGCCACAGCCGAAAGCCACCAGGGCAAGAAGCAGCGGCTTGAAGCGATATCGTGACGGCATACGATGCTCCGACAGAAGGTGGCGCGCGCCGTGCTCTCCCCGTTTGGAGGTTCGGTGATGATGGAAGGAACACGCCTCTCGCGCCGGCCGAGCCTATGGCGCTGCCGCAACGACTGCTATCATGTTTAATGCCCCACGGTGATAGCCTGAATGCATCACCGCCACGCCGGGTCGCAAAGCCTGATGACGGTCTGGAGCGCCGGTGATACCCTGGGTGCATGAACCTTGAGCTGATCCGGTCATTCGCGATTCTCGGCGAGCTCTGCCATTTCGGCGACGCGGCGCGAGCGCTCAATATCTCGCAGCCGTCGCTCACCAAGCAGATCAGGCGCCTGGAAGACCTCCTCGGCGCGCCGCTGTTCCGCCGCAGCCGACAAGGAACCGAGCTCACCGCGTTCGGCCGCCGCTTCCTCGATGATGTGCAGCCGGTGCTGCGCCATGCCAGTAGTGTGTGGGACAAGGGCCTGAATGCCGCGCGCGGCGACCGGGGCCATCTGGCGATCGGCTTTACCTTCTCGGCGATCGAGGTGATGTCGCGCATCCTGATCGCTTTCCAGCAAAGCCACCCGGGTGTGGATCTGTTCTTCGATGACGTGGCATCTGACGTTCAGGTGATGCGTATTGCCCAAGGCACGCTGGATGTGGGTTTTGCCAGAATGCCGATCGCAGCCGATCTGGCCTGCCAGCGTGTGGTCACCGATCGTTTGGCCTTCGTGTTCCCTGCGTGGGTCGATGATGATGTCGTTGATTTTGATAGCGCGCGTCTGCGCGACATGCCCTTCATCGCGCTGCAGGAACATATCGCGCCAGGGCTGGAAAAGCAGATACAGCGCCTATTCCTGTCGCGCGGCTTCCAGCCGGTGATCACCCATCGTGTGAATGGGCCGCTGACTGTCCTGTCACTGGTGGCCTCCGGCCTTGGGGTCGGCCTGATGCATGAATCCACCTGTGGGAACATCATCAATCCCCTGGGTGGTGTAAGGGCCGTTCCGGTGCTGGACGCCCTGGCCTCGTGGGACGTCGGCCTGGTCTGGCGCCACGACGAGCAGAACCCGGCAGTTATCCGCTTCCTGCATGCCGCCCGCGATACTCTCTCCGGCGAGAAAGACAAACGGTCCGAATGGCGGATTCCCAAGCTCCCCACGCGCCGTAAAACCTAGTACCTCCCGTCATTGAGACAGCCTGGTCGGCCGTACCCGTACGGTGGACTTTAGCCCACCACTTGCCAGCCAGAACGCCGCAGGAGGAACGAGTCGCAGCACTAGAGCGGGATGCGATGTGATCGAATCGTTGTCGAGTGTCGCATCCCGCTCTAGTTCGTTGTTTTGGCGAGCATGTTCATCCGGCAGCTGACCGCATAGTGCCGGATCATGCTCTAGCCTCATGGGTGCTCATGCCCTGAAAGCATCACTGTGCAAAGATCAACAGGCTTCCGCCTGATCGTGCGAGACGTGCAAGAATGCCCTGTGCGATGGGTGCGGAGCAAAATGTATCAATGGAGGATGTCGCATGCGTGAACTGACCTGGGCCGATCCCGATATCCGCCGGAGCCTGGCCGCGGTGAAGCGGGCCAAGCCATTCGTTTACGGCCTTACCAACTATGTCGCTGCCAATCTCAGCGCGAACGTGTTGCTGGCCGTGGGGGCCGGCCCAGCCATCGGTGCCGCACCAGGCTGGCCGGCCGCCTTTGCTGCCGGCGCCGGTGCCATGTGGATCAACGCCGCCGCGCTGATGAGCAGCGGCGCCGACACGCTGTTGGAAGCGGCGCGATCCGCGCATGAGGCGAACACCCCCTGGGTGCTGGACCCTGTCGCCATGGGCGCCGGTGCCGCGCCCTATGACTCGATCATCCGCGATTTGCTGGCGTTCCGCCCAACCGTTATTCGCGGCAATGCCAGCGAACTGATCGCGCTGGCCGGCGGCGGTGCCGGCGGAAAGGGCGTGGAAAGTACGGCTGGATCGGCGGATGCCATTTCGTTTATCAAGGATCTCGCCGCTTCGGCCGGCACGATCGTCGCCGTCAGCGGCAAGATAGATTACATCACCGACGGGTCGGAGGTCTTTGCGATCCCCGGCGGCGATGCAAGGCTCACCCAGGTTACCGGCGCCGGCTGCAGCCTCGGCGCGCTGATTGCCGCCCTGCTTGCCGCCAATCCCGCAAGACTTCAGGCGACCTGCGCGGCGCATGCGATCTATGCAGTCGCCGCCGAACGCGCCAGCTTCGCTAACGGCACCGGCAGCTTCGCCACCGCGCTGGTGGATCAGCTTTCGCTGCTCGACCCGGACGAATAGGCCCAGCCATGACTCAGTCCGCGCCACGCCGCATGCATTTGGCAGCTTTCATGAATGCAGGGCCGCAAGGCACGGCGGGGTGGCGGCATCCACAGGCAGCGCCGGATTTTCTGTCTGCGCGCTACTATACCGACATCGCCCGTCTATTGGAGGCGGCAATGTTCGATATGGTGTTCATCCCCGATGCGCTGGCTATGCCGCGCAGCCTCGGCGCCACCTTCGATCCCGCGGTGCGCTGGGGCTCCGGCACGCCGCGCCTGGACCCGATGCCGATACTCGCCATTATGGCCGCTGTCACCCGGCATCTCGGCCTCGCCGCCACCGTCTCAACCGGGTATAACGAGCCCTACAATCTGGCCCGTTCCTTCGCCACGCTGGATCACCTGACCGATGGCCGTGCGGGATGGAACGTGGTGACATCGTTCCAGGATGCCGAGGCGCAGAATTTCGGGCAAGCGCATCTGCCACATCGGGATATACGCTATGCGCGCGCAGAGGAATTTTTAACCGCCACAACACAGCTATGGGATAGCTGGGCTGATGACGCCTTGGTGATGGACAAAACCAGCGGCATCTTCGGCCGGCCGGACCGCGTGGCGGCGATTGATCACCGCGGAAAATTCTTTGGTGTGCAAGGTCCGCTGGGCGTGCCGCGTGCGCCGCAAGGCTACCCGGTCATCATTCAGGCGGGCGCTTCGCCCTCCGGCCGCGATTTTGCGGCGCGCTGGGCTGATGTGATTTTCTGCAGCCACGAATCGCTCGATACCGCAATCGGCTTCTACGCCGATATGAAGCAGCGCGCCGCCCGGCACGGGCGCGATCCGGAGCAGTTGAAGATTCTGCCCGCGGCAACCACGGTGATTGGCAGCACCTATCAGGAGGCACTGCAAAAGCATCATGCTTTTGAGGATCTGGTGACGCCTGAGGCCGGCCTTTCGCGCCTGGCATACCATGTGAACGTCGATCTTACCCAATACGATCTCGATGGCCCCTTGCCCACGCTGGCCGAAGTCGGGGTGGAAGGCCATTACCGTGAAGTGGTGGAATATGCCGAGCGAGAACATCTGACGGTGCGGCAAATTGGCAAATGGTATGGCGCGCGCACCGAAGGTGATATGATCGGCTCGCCCACGGAGATCGCCGACCGCATGCAGGATTGGATGGAACAAGGCGCGGCAGATGGCTTCATGATCCAGCCCACCCATCTCCCGGGCGCCTTCGAGGATTTTGCCGCGCATGTCGTGCCGGAGCTACAACGGCGGAGGCTTGTCCGCATGTGCTACGAAGGGACAACTTTGCGCGAAAATCTCGGTCTGCGCCGCCCTGAGCGCGGGGAATGGAAATCACGCATGCGTGCAGCCGCCGCAGAGCCCGGGTGATGAACGCCGCTGCCACACAGGGCATGTCACCGCTGGTCAGTGCCGACTGGCTGCGGGTGCATCTTGGTGGTGCAGATATCCTGGTTCTGGATGCGCGCATCGGACCTGCGGACGGCAATTTGGCCTACAGCACTGGCCGCACGAGTTTCGAGCAGGATGGCCATATACCAGGCGCGCGCTTCGCTGATCTTTTCAGCGCATTTTCTGATCCAGCCGGTAGCTTCCTGTTCACCCGCCCGAAAGCGGACGTATTTGCCGGCACGGTTCAGTACCTGGGCGTAAACGAACGCAGCGACATCATCGTCTGTGATTCATCTACGGGCGCCTGGGCCGCGCGCGTGTGGTGGGTGTTGCGCGCCTACGGGCACGCCCGTGTTCGTGTGCTCGATGGCGGGCTCAATGCCTGGATAGCAACGGGTGGCGCGCTGGAATTCGGCACCGCTGCCATTCCGCTACCGGGCGACTTTATGCCAGTGGCGCAGGACGGCTATTTTGTGGATGTTCCCGAGGTGCTGGCCGTCGTTGAAGGCCGCACAACCGCCCATCTCGTCTGCGCCAGCCAACGCCCGGAGTTCACTGGTGCCGCCAGCCCCGATCCCCGGCGTGGCCATATCCCGGGCAGTTTCAACAGCCCGTATCGCGATATGCTGGACGAATTTGGCCGAATCGATATCGATCGGGTTCGTTTGGAGGCACGGCGCATCGGGCTGGATGGACCAGACGACGTGCTGCTCTATTGCGGTGGCGGCATCAACGCGGCCGGCCTCGCTTTGGGTCTGGTTGCAGCCGGCTACACATCGCCAAAGATCTTTGACGGCTCAATGAACGAATGGAGGGCCGATGCGGCGTTGCCGGTGGAAACCGGCCCTGAGCGGCGGAAATGACCCTAACGCATCAAGCGGCACTGCTGGCCCTGGATGCGGCGCAATTGCGCGCTTTATATGCCGGCGGATCGATTACCCCAACGGAGGTGACCGAGGCTGTGCTTGCGGGCGCAGAGCAGGCAAGGCTCTCATATTGCGCCATCACCGCCATCAACGCGGATGATGCACGGCGATCGGCGGCGGAGAGTGCGATGCGCTGGCGCCGTGGCGAAATGCTCAGCGCACTGGATGGCGTGCCAATAACCTTCAAAGACAGTTTCAATGTCAAAGGAATGCCGCGCTGGCATGGCAGTGCGGTCAATCCGGGTGCCGTATCGCAATGTGACGCCGCTCCGGTCAGGCGGGCGCGCGAAGCCGGCCTGGTGATTGTAGCGAAAACCTCAATGCCCGATTACGGCCTGCTGATGTCCGGCTTGAGTTCGCATTCCGGGATTGTGCGTAATCCATGGGACCCTGCAACCAGCCCTTCTGGCTCCAGCTCCGGCGCGGCCGCGTGCCTGGCCTGCGGGGTCGCGCCGCTTGCGCTTGGCACGGACATGGTGGGTTCCGTTCGTTTGCCAGCCGCCGCCTGTGGCCTGGTTGCAATCCATGCAACGCAGGGGCGGGTAGCCTACGATCCGCCTGGCAATTACCGCGGTGCCGGCCCGATGGCGCGCAGCGTGGCCGATGCGGCTGCCTTGCTGGACGTCGTCGGCCGCTACGACCCGGCGGATTATTATGCACTCCCCGGCCGATTTGTATTTGAGCCTGGTTCCGCTGATCGTCTTGATGGTATCACAATCGGCCTGCTCTCTTGCCTTAGCTACGGTGACAAGGTTGATGGGCCAACAGCAGCGGCGGTGCAGCAGCAGGCAATGGCGCTGGCGGAGGCGGGCGCGCGCATTATCCAGATCCCCGACCTTGATGTTGACGCCGAGGATTATGCCGCGATCACTTGGACCATGGTGCATAAGGGCCTCGCCGAACTGGATGCGGCACAGCCTGGCCGGCGCGGTCTGATTCAACCCGATATTGGCCGCATGTGCGATCAGGCTCTCGGCCAGAGTGCCTTGTTCATGGACAGGATGGCCAAACGCCTCAGCACGGCAGCAGCCCGGCTACACGCCCAGCTTGCCCCTTTCGATTTCATTTTGTCTCCAGCAATGCCGATTCGCAGTTTCCCGGCGGAAGCCATCAGTTCCGGGCCGGAGCTCGGGGCGATGAGCCATATGGGTTTCGCGTGCTGGTTCAACCAGCTTGGCCGGCCCGCTGGCACGGTTCCGGTCATGATCCCAAACCCAGGCGCATGCCCGGTGAGCGTTCAGATAGCTGGCCGCCGGTTCGACGATTCGGGCGTGTTGCGACTGCTTCAATGGCTTGAGCGCAAACGTGGGTTCGCCATTGCATTTCCGACCCTCGATTTTGCGCAATAAGGCTTATAGTAGCGCAAGCTTGCTTCAGAAACCTTCAGTGTGGATGTTGCCGACTGGCCGTTGACCTCATACGCCCTGTCAGAAGCGGGCTTAACCGCGCCTGCGTCGTTGCTCTCATTTGAAGCGAGATAGGGTTGCTGGGCGTCGTCGAGGGGGCGGCCATCGCTGTTGCCTCCACCGGCATGTCATCATCGCGCGCCTGGCAAATCTCCACCGGGATACCTGGTCCATTCTCGGCATGTAACGTTGCCGCCTGTGCCCGGATAACAGAGAAGACCAGGCCGCCA
>Ga0116227_10012727_pt1 | contig 13564 bp, 11 predicted proteins | sample S1TSphgellanicum_FD_89693 | JGI IMG/M metagenome (GOLD analysis project Ga0116227, IMG submission 89693) | Host-associated microbial communities from peat moss isolated from Minnesota, USA - S1T2_Fb - Sphagnum magellanicum MG | ecosystem: Host-associated > Plants > Peat moss > Unclassified...
CCTCATCGCCGGCCGATTCATGGCTCCCGTAGGCTGGACGGCCCAGGGATTCGCGGCGTGGCCGGGTAAGAAGATCGTGCCTTGCAAGCCAACGCCCAGCTTCGTCTTTCAAGCCACCAGTCCAGAGAAGACCACGGGCGTTCAGGTGTTCCCCGGGGACACGTGGCTCTCCAGCCCCAACGCGTCGTTTGCCCAACAATTACAGGTGCAGCAAAACAGCACGCACGTCGTAACGCATTGCGAGGTCCGCCCGCTGGTCACCGCGGTCGAGTATCTCAAGACGCTCATAGCCCGACAGAAGTCGATTGAGGTCATCTCCGCCGGCCCCCTGCCCGATGGCGACAAGCTGGCCCGCATGATCGGTACCGGGAACGGCCAAGGACGAGTCTCCGTGGATACCGCGCGCCTCTATCTGCACGGCACTTCCGAGGGCGTACCCACCGAAGGCTACACCGAGACCGCCGTCATCACGACGACGAACCAGACGCCGCTGGGACCCATCATCCAGGTATCCATCCCCATCGTGGTCAACAAATTCGCGCCCATGGGCAAACTCAAAGCAACCGACAAGCTCCTGTCCGCCATTGCCAACAACGTCAGCGTGAATCCAGACTGGCAGCGGCGCGTCGATCAGTTCCAGGCCGGCTTGCAAAGAATTCAGCAGAACATCAATGCCGACGATGCGAACACCGCCCACAACATTGCGCGCATTCAGCAGGGCGCTAACGACTATGCCTACAACGTGATTCGCGGTGTCCAACGCAATGCCCAGCACGGCATCGACAGCAGCGCCCACGCCTTCGCGCTGTCCATGAACGACACCCAGGAATACCACGATCCCGCCACCGGCCAGACTGTGTTGGGTTCCAATCAATACAATCACGTCTACTCAAACGGCCAGGGCGAATACATCTATTCCGACTCGCCGACGTACGACCCGAACGCGAGCCAGCGAGGCAACTGGCAGGAGATGAAGCCGCAACGTCAATGAAACTGCTATCCCTTCTGATCTGCGCCGCACTGAGCCCCGCCGACCCGCTGTTCGCACAGAGCGTCGAAATGCACCGCATCGACATCATCGACGACCAGGGCTTTGGCCAACACCTCGTCGCTGCCTCATTTCTGGCGCCCGTGGGCTGGACAGCACAAGGATTCGCCGCCTGGCCGAGCAAGACAATTCCCCCCTGCAAACCGACGCCAACACTGGTTTTTCAGGCCGTGAGTCCTGAAAAGACCACGGGGGTGCAGGTGTTCCCCGGGCAGACCTGGCTGTCCAGCCCCAACGCGTCGTTTGCAGAGCAGTTACGGAAGCAGCAAGACAGCGAGCACATGGTGACGCACTGTGAGATTCGCCCGCTCGTCACCGCGGTCGACTATCTCAAAACTCTCATTGCCCGGGAGAAGTCGATTCAGGTCATCTCCGCAGGCCCCATGCCCGATGGCGACCAGCTGGCTCGTATGATCGGCCGCGGCGGCCGTCGAGGACGCGTCTCGGTCGACACGGCGCGCGTGTACCTGCATGGCACCCCCGACGGCATACCCACCGAGGGTTACAGCGAAACCGCCCTCATCACGACGACGCACCACACGCCGATGGGGACCATCATCCAAGTGTCCGTTCCCATCGTGGTCAACAAATTCGCACCCATGGGCCAATTGAAAGAATCCGACAAGCTCCTATCCGCCATTGCCAACGCCGTCAGCGTGAATCCAGACTGGCAGCGGCGCGTCGATGAGTTCCAAGCCGGCTTGCAACGAAGTCAGCAGAAAATCACCGCCGACGATGCGCACACCGCCGATAACATTGCGCGCATTCAGCAGCGTGCCAACGACTATGCCTACAACGTGATTCGCCGTGCGCAGCGCAATGCCCCGCATGGCATCGACAGCAGCACGCATGCCTTCGCGCTGTCCATGAACGACGCGCAAGAATACCAAGATCCCGCGACCGGCCAGACCGTATTGGCTTCCAATCAATACCGTCACGTTTATACAAAGGGTCAGGGCGAATACCTCTATTCCGATTCGCTGCTCGGCGATCCGCAGGCCGCCCAGGGAAGCGGTTGGCAGGAGATGATGCAGCAACATTGAGGTTGTCCCTTCACGGCGGCTTCGACGAGCCAAGATCGAGCTTCGGTACGCCAAACTGGCCTTCGAGTTTGCGCAGCTTGTCCAAGTCGATCGCACCGACGATGTTGACGATGGTGAATTGCCGCGGCTCGCTCGCGATCAAGGCGAGCCCGAGCGCCTTGCCGTTGACCATCATGACGTAAACATCCACGTCCGCATGCGTCTTGCGGCTGCGCGTCTGCATGAGCTGCGTCCAGCCGGGAGCAGCCAGCTGCCGCCTCACAGCATCGATGTCGGACACGCTGTATGCCGCATCCGTGTCGAACGTGTAGCTCCGCACGTAGATGCCTTGCAGACCCTTGATGACCTCCAGGGTCGCGGCATCTTTCGGATCATTCGAGTTCAAGAAGCCGGCCGCCATGTGCAGCAACGCGGGATCGAGCGTGATGCTCACCGAATCCGATGCCTTCTCGGCCAGGGCGGAAAAGTCGGGCAGCACCAGCTTAGGGTAGGGTGCCGCTACCCCCGCTGGAGCGACGGCCGGCGCCCCGGTGGTCGCTGCCGGCGCCGCTGCGGGTGTGCTCAGCACCAGCGCCGTCGCGACCCCGCCCGCCAAGCAGTACGTCCGTAACAAGCTCATGCGCCCGGCGCACCGAGGTCGGGCGAGCTCGCGTCGCGCACACCCTGCAATGCGAGATCGAACTTCTGGTTCGTCACACGCAGGGCCTCGATGACTTCCCGTCTAGCCTCCAAGCCGGCCTGAATTTCCCGTTGCTGGCGCATGTGATGCTGCACGCCGACGCCGATCAGCAAGGCGGCGGCGAGGCCGGCGCCAAGCCACCACGATGGAGCGGTTCGCCGACGCCGATCCGGCACGACACGCTCCATGACCCGTGCGGTGAAGTCCGGCTGCGGTGCCGTTGGCCGCAAAGCCTCACGCAATGCGGACTCTAGATCTTCGTGCATGGCGCGCCTCCCGCGTGTGCGCTTCCATCATCCGACAGTTTGAGCCGCAGCGTGTCCAAAGATCGCTTCAAATGGCTTTTGACCGTATTGATCGGCATGCCCAGGGTGGAAGCGATGTCCGTGGGATCGAGATCCTCCTGGTAGCGCAGCGTCATCACCGCACGCGCATCGGGACTCAATTCGAGCACCAGCTGCCGCAATCGCCGCTGCAGCATCGGGTCACCATCAGGCGGGGCACCGGACGCATGTGCAGCCGGCTCTGCGAGGTCATCGAGGAGCACCATGTCGCGGCGCGGATGCTGCCGCAAATGATCGATGGCCCGGTGCGTCACCACCCTGCGCAGCCAGAACACCAGATGCGAGTTCGATTCGATTGAACTCAGCTTGCCGTACAGTTGCATGAACACCTCCTGAGCCAGATCTTCCGCCACGTCCCGCGCACCGAGCATGCGCAGTGCCACGCTGTAGACTCTGCGTTGGTGCGCACGGACCAGCACCGCGAAGGCATCCCGGTCGCCTTTCCGTGCATTGGCCAATGCGGCATCGAGAACGGCGGACGCGGACTCGTTCAAGCCGACGTGTCAACGCATCGCCACGGCCGGAATTTTCACGGCGGGAATGTGCAGTTGCCGCTCCAACGCCGGCAGATCCTCGAGCCGGATCGAACCCACGATGTTGATGACGGTCAACTGCCGCGGGTCGCTCGCAATGAGCGCCAACCCCTTGGTCTTCACGCTATCCATGGCGACATAGATGTCGACGTGTTCGCCCGCCTTTCGATCATTGACCTGCATGATCTGGGTCCATCCCGGCGTTGAAAACTGACGACGCAGCGCATCGATCTCCGCCGTGGGATAGGCAAAATCGGACGCGAATTCGAAGCTTCTCAACTGGATCGACTCGATGCCGGCGAGCAACGTCTTGACGGCCGCATCGTCCTTGTCCCCATCGTTGAGAACGGCACCGGCCATGTGCAGCAACCAGGGACCGATGTCGATGTTGACCGTATTGGTGGCCGTGGACTCGAGAGCCTTGAAGCTTGGAATCGTGACCCGAGCATCGTCGGCCAGGGTCAGTGCACAGGGCAGCCAGCAAAGGGCAGCAAAAGTCAGGCATCGAATGTTCATCGGCATCTCCCGGATTGATGTGTTCGAGTAATACGGTCGGGAAGCACCCGGAGGGTGCAAAGGAGACCCTCTATTTTGCGGCGTGCAACTCGAGCTCCGGGCCCCCTACCCGCCGACGCCGGTGCTCCCACCGACCGTGAGCAGAGACTCGACGCGAGCGGTGAGCGCGTCGAAGCTGAAGGGTTTGCTCAACAACGAGATGCCGCCGGACACCTCCGACGCTGGACCGAGCGCCTGGCCCGCGTAGCCGGTGATGAGCAACACGGGCAAATCGGGCAACCGCTCGCGCGCCGCGGTCGCGAGCTGCCGGCCATTGATCCCGCCGGGCAACCCGATGTCGGCCACCAAGATATCGATGCGCTCACCGTGGGCAAGCCGCTGCTGCAAGGCGTCGAGTGCGGCGTTCCCATCCTTGGCCTCGATCACCGTGTGCCGACGATCGCGCAGCGTCTCGGCCGTCAAGGCGCGGATGTCGGCTTCGTCCTCGACCAACAGCACGGTCGCCACTTGCGCCGCAAATCGATCGGGAGTCGCGGCTTCCGCGTCCGCCGGATTCGTGGCCATGTCGCCCCGATGGCGCGGCAGATAGAGACGCACCGCCGTTCCCACACCCAATTCGCTCTCGAGCTTCATGATGCCGCCGGACTGGCTGACGAACCCGTACACCTGACTCAAACCCAAACCCGTCCCGTGGCCTTCCGGCTTGGTCGTGAAGAACGGTTCGAAAGCGCGCTGCAACACCTCGTTCGTCATGCCGCTGCCGGTATCGCGCACCGTCAAACAGACGAAATCGCCCGGCCTCGCGCCCTCCCAGCCGGCGACGTCGGCGCAGCTCAACACCGTGTGGCGCGTTTCGATCACCAGCATGCCCCCGTCCGGCAGCATGGCATCGCGCGCATTGATCGCCAGATTCAACACCGCGTTGTCGAGCTGGTTGGGATCGCACCGCACCCGCCAACACTCGTGCACGAGATCGAGCCGGAAGTTGATCATCGGCCCGACGGTCTGCTGGATCAACGTGCCGATCCCGTGCAGCAGCTCGTCGAGCTGCACTGCTTGCGGCGCCAACGCCTGGCGCCGCGAAAAGGCGAGCAGCCGATGGGTCAGCGTGGCAGCGCGATCGATGCTCTGCCGAGCCACAGTAATGTAGTGCTGCGCCTCTTCCGAACGACCCTGAGCGATGCGCCGGCTCATGATCTCCACCGCGCCGGCGATGCCCTGCAGCATGTTGTTGAAGTCGTGCGCGACGCCGCCCGTGAGCTGGCCCACGGCTTCCATTTTCTGCGACTGGCGCAGTTTCTCTTCGGCAGCGCGCTGCGCCGTGATGTCGCGGCCGACCAGATACATGAGCTCACCGTAGCGTTCGCCGGTCCACAGGATGACGAAGCGTCGGCCGTCCCGATGCAACATGCGGCTCTCGAAATTATGCATGACCTCACCGGCCTGCATGCGGCGCACGATCGACACGCTCTTCTCATGATCCTCAGGATCGATGAAGTCGAGGAAGGGCCGGGACGTGAGCTCGTCGGCACTGTGCCCCAGCATGCGCGTCCACGCCGGATTGACCGACTGCATGAAACCGTCGAAGCTCGCCGTGCCCATCAGATCGTCGGTACCCGTCCACATGCGGTCCCGCTCGCGCCGCGCTGCGTTCTCCTCCGTGATGTCGCGGCCGATGGCGTGCAGCAGACCACCGTCGGGTACCGACGTCCAACTGATCACGCGGTACGCGCCGGAGCGCGTGCGGTGGCGGTTCTCGAACGCTGAAGAATGCTGACCCGCCACTAATCGCTCAATCTCCGCGCGGGTCCGTTCCAAATCGTCCGGATGCAGCAAATCGAGTATTCGCATCCCCCGCAATTCCCCCTCCGACCAGCCGAGCACACGGACCATGGCCGGATTGACCTCGAGCAAAACGCCATTGAAGTCACAGATGATCATCAGCTCATCCGCCAATTGCCAGATGCGGTTTCGGTCCGCGGTCCGCGCCGCCACCAACGTGGCCAGTTCCTCGTTGACCCGATGCAGTTCGCGCTCGGCCCGGGCACGTTCCACGGCATCCCAGACGCGTGCGGCCACCTCCTCGACCAGCGCCACTTCGTCGGTGGACCAGCGGTGCGGCCGGCTGTGCGTCACGTAGAGCGAGGCCCGGTAGTCGCCATCGCGGATCAAGGGAACGGAGACGTGTGCGCGCGTGCCGATCGCAGACCAGGTGGGCGATTGGATTTGCGCATCACTCGCGAGTACGTCCTCTTCGACCGTGGTGAGCCCCCGACGCCCCCGCGCCAGATGGCGCGCACCGAACTCGTCGAGCCGATAAAGACCGTTGATGGGCGCAAGTCCATCCACGTAGCCGCAAGTCACGAGCACCGTCTCCCCGTCCGGCTGCATCTGACCATAACCCACGCGAGCCGCCCCAAGATGCACACCCAAGCGGGTCATCGCGGTGGCGAGGACCTGTTCCGGATCTGCGAGCGTGCGCAGTTCATCGCTCAGCTGCAGCACGAATGCCTGCCGATTCTCCGCCAACTTGCGCTCGGTCAAATCGATCGACACGCCGTGAAATCGCACCGGCGTGCCGTTTGGATCGCGCGCAAGGCGCCCGCGAGCCAGTACCCAGCGCACCGACCCGTCCGGCCGGATGATTCGATGCTCGTGCACATACTGGTCGACGCCGGCCTTCATGCGCGCGATCATCGCGTTTGAAGCTTCGAGATCGTCCGGATGGATGTATTGGAAATAAAACCCGAGCGGCTTGCCCCGGCCGGCATCGAGCGCGTCTACGCCATAGATTTTCGCAAAACTTTCATCCGCGTAGATCCGGTCGTTGACCAGATCACCGTCCCAGATTCCCACGACACCCGCCGCTTCGAGCGCCAAAGCGAGGCTTTCCCGAGGCGGTGTCACCGTCGCGCCGGTGTCGACTACAGACTCCATAACAAACACTGATGATGGTGTGGACAAATTCAAGTGTATACGCGCCCCCTCGCGCGGCGCCACCGCGATGGCCGATTCTGCTGCTGGGCAACGCGCTGTTCACGACCAATGGTTGGTCATAACGTTGCGGTCTGGAATCCAGCATTGACTCGTCGCCTGCGCTCGGCCGCCAGTGCACGCGGCTGGCGGCCTGTTCCTGTGGGTCAAACTGCCGGACGAGCGCGCGTCGGGCGATCGACCTGTTGTCACTATCCGCTCTGCCGCAAGTCGCCACTACGATTTTTTCGACGGCAATGGCTGATGCATGTCGTCGCTTAGAAAAGCGTTCGGCGAACACTACCAGCGCAAACCTGCTCTATGAGCTGCAGAGCCGCGTCGATTCGTCTGCGCTTGATGCTCATATCAGTGTTGTTTAATGCTATAGCGCCTGAAAACCCCGCGAATCTGAGTTCAATGTAACCGGGCGTAATTCGATAGCGCCTCTAGCAACTGACTCCAAGATAAGAAAGTGGTGATCGCCAATGATTTCAGTATTCTCTCAGCGTACAGCAATCTGCGAATGACCGCTTAACGGCAACCAGTTCAGCCGCGCCACCGATCGTAGCCGCGCCACCGATCGTAATTGAGCCGAACTGCGATCTTTAAAGATACCCGCAGCTCATGCCGGCTTGCGTATGGCGTCCAGCGCCGCGCGGGCCAGAAATCCGGATCGAGTCTCTCCCTGTTTCTTTGCGTGGGTGTCGATTGCACGCAGAATGCGCTGGGGCAATGTGATGTTGATCCTCGCGGCCTTGTCACCAAGTTCGCTGGCATCTACGTCCACGACGGCCCATGTCCAGCCGCGATAGTTACGTTTCTTCCGTAGCAGTTCAATCGGGGTCGGTGTCGGGAACGGCTGTCCATCGTCCAGAAGCCCTTCGAGATGAAGCAAAATGGCTTCTCGCGAATTGGTCAGCGCGTCGTCCAGAGTATCGCCGCTGGAGAAGCAGCCCGGCAGATCCGGAACCACCACGCCGAATGCATGTTTGGCATCGCCTATTTCAATTGCAACTGGATAGCGCATAAATCTACAACCTCACTTCAATCCGGCCTGCCTGCGAATCGCCTGCACCAAGCCTTTTCCCAGATCTTTCTTCGGATGCGGCACGGTAACCATGCCAGGCTTGGTCGGATGCGCAAATTGATGATGGCTACCGCGGGTACGCTTGAGCTTCCAACCAGACCGCCACCGACCTGAGTTGGCCGGTGAGCCGGTCGCGGCCCGTGCTGCCCGCCATCGGCGGGACTCGACCCGAGCCGCCGCTCGGCAATGTCCGCTCTAAAGAAGTCCGCTGCATTCGAATTGGCCGGGAGGCCCCTTCTTGGCCGCGTAGCGAAGACATTCGGCGAACAGCTTTGCTTCGCGGGGAAGGATAAATCGCAAACTCTCGAACCCCGTCACCATAATAGATACTGGGCGACCAATATCAGCAATGCATTCGTCAAAAGCGTCCCAATTGCGGCCGTAGTAATCGGGGAACGAGAATACCTGCGCGATGAGATTATGGAGATCGTCGCGTGACTTAACGCCGCTTAAATCAAGCGAATACTGAGCCATCTTCCCGCCAATTCTTGACTCTAAATTGTTGGATTTGGGAGACCGCCACCGGGGACTGCGCATACCTATTCCGCAAACACTTCATGACATCCATGTTCGTCCAGGAAAACCCTGAAGTGGTGAAGCTCGTTATACGCCTTTGAGCCCGCGTGGTCCGCCCGGATGTACTTCGTTAGTCGATCCGAATCGTCGAGCCTTACGAGCTTGAAGTACGCGCTCTTAATTTGTTCCACAGCGCAGTTGTGGACCGCGGTGAACTCATGCCACCTGACACGTTTAAACTGCAAAATGATGTCGGAATGTTCCGCGACTCTTACGAGCAAGCGCGCATCTCCGCCTGTCGTAAGAAAATCGACCTTGGCAAATAGACCGGAATCAAATGGCGGAAATTCGTAACCCAGCGCGATGCGCATGAGTGGCCCAATTCGGAATTCCCGACTATACCGGCGTTATCTCGACGTCCCCTATCGGAAGCCGAGATTTGGGGGACGACTGTCCGGAAGTGACCGCATGCTGTCCCTCCATCCCCGTTCGCGCGGCCTGCTCTCCACGCGCGCAGTGCCTGATTGCGGCCTTGATTCCACTCTCAGTGTCCACGTCCCCGTCACGACATTACCCGAAACTGTCACCATCGACATAGAGCCAGCGACCGGCATCGCGAACGAAGCGGCTGCGCTCGTGCAGCCGCGCTGCCGTTGCGCCACCAATACGGTAGCGCGCTATGAACTCTACTTCAGCAGCCTCGGCGCCGGTAACGTTCGCCTTGACGAGTTTCAAACCCAGCCACCGCTGCTGCGGGTCGAATACGATTTGTCGGGGACGCGTGCTCGGGTGCCAGGTGTCCAGAAGATAAGCCCCGTTGCACAAGACGTAGGCTGTGTATCGAGATCGCATGAGACTCGGCGCGTCGCCCGCGGGTAAGCCGTCGTGCCATAGCCAGCAACATTGCTGATAGCAGAGATTGGAACCGCAGGGGCAAGGACTTTTGTCGGGATTCAATGCGCGTCCAAGTTTAGTGCCAATCGAAGGTTTCGGCCGAGACCGTGTTAAACCGTTGGCCGGTGTCGTACTGACTTGAGACGAATGCGGCTCATTTGGCGGTAGAAGTCTGGTCTGCCGGGATTGACTATATAATAAGCCGCAGGCGGCGTGCAGAGCGACTGATGCTGTTGGCGCGCTCATAACTCTTCGTCTCGGTCGATTCGCGCGAGACAGCCTAAATGGCAACCTGCCTCCCGCGAAAGGGAGCTTTAGGGTTCCGGTACGACGCTAGCTGCGCTCCTAGGTGTAAGCGGAATTTCCGGCGCGCACTCAAACGAACCAGCCCAAAATCCCAGCAAGCACCAGCATTCCGCCACCACTATTCATCAGACGAGCGAGCGGAGGGGCCCTGGATAGTTTTCGCGCTTTAGCATCGTGGTAAATCCTGGATAACGGAATATTGAGGCGCTTCCAACCCTCACGGGTGAAGTCTCCGCCTAACCAACCACCTGATAGAAACCACGGAAAGGCAACGTCAAAAGCGATGCTCGATACACTGCCCCAGCCTCGATGAATTGCAACTGCTCCCCATACGGCACTGAGCAAACAGATGGCCACTGCAAGATAGGTGCGTGTGGATGTCGACAATTGTACGGAGCAGTTGATATTTGTCGTGGCAGTGGGGACCTCCGATGTCGGTTGAGTGCTCAGCCAACGTCGGGCGATCCATCGAAGACCAAAGAACAGAAACAAGGGCATTACAACGAAAATGCCCAGGAAAATGGCAACCGCTTTAAAGTGAGTCACGATGTTAGGTCAGCTAAGGGAGCGAGACGCATTGCAAATCCAAGCTTATCAGCATCTCTCAGCGCGACGGCTGGAGAGCGAGCATTGAAGTGAGTTTACAGCGCCGCCTAAATGCCCGCTCGATAAACAGATCATTCTGGCATCGATAACCTTGCCCGATCCAAGCGATAACAGGGTTCGATGAGTTGAGTAGCCGGATACAGTTCATCATGGGTGTATCGAAAACCGAGATGCTGCAAGAAATTGCGTGACGCTTTATTCGCGGGGTGATGCCCCGCAAAAATGGCATGGAAGCCAAGCGTGCGGAACCCGTGGTCTATCACTGCGCTGGCGGCCTCTCGCCCCAGACTCTGGGACCAGAATGCGCGCCTCAAGTGGCACCCAAGCTCCCAGACTCCATTCGGTTGGTCGCGCGGGTGAAACCCGCAGCAACCAATATGCTCACCCGTTCCAATCAGGAACAGGGGCCAATATTGCACGCCCCATGTCTGATACGTCTCGATCTCGAGAGACAGCCGCTCCCGGATTTGCTCGGGCGACCATGGGCCAGCATGAAAGCGAGTCACTTCTGGATCGCCCCAAAGCGATTCGGCGAGCCGCAAATCGTCCAAGGTCCAGGTGCTGAACGCGATCCGGTCGGACGCCAGAAAGAAGGGACGCACCGTCGCGAACTGCGCGGTCACTCAGCGCGACTTGAGTCGCCCGAGATACCGATCGCGCAGTTCGGTCTGGCGCGAGCGCAGCTCGATGGCGCGACCGTCGATCCACACGCGGTCCGCAAGCGTCGTGACTTCGAGCGGATCACCACTCCACAACACGACATCGGCGCTGCGCCCGATCGCGATGCGGCCGCGGATCGTGCCGACGCCGAAGATGTCGGCCGGCGTCGACGTGATGGCCGCGAGCGCGGCATCCCAGGGCAGACCATGGGCCACGGCGTTGCCCGCAAGCTGGCGAATGATCCGCGCGTACTGAGTATCGCCGGACGTGAAAGCGATGCGTACGCCGGCTTGGTGCAGCCTTGCGGCGTTGTCCAACGTCGCTGCCAGACGATCGAAGTCCTCCGGCAGATCGTCGAGTGGATTCAAGATGACGGGCACTCCCGCCGCCGCAAGCTCGTGCGCGACGACCCAAGCCTCGTCGCCGCCCACGATGACCGGATGCATGCCATTGCGACGGGCAAAGTCCACCGCTCGCAGGATGTCGGCCGCGCGCTCCACCTGGAACAGCACGCGGCCGCCGCCAAGATAGCGGGCCAGCGTGTCGCGCCCTGCCGCGTGCAGCAGGCTGCCCGGGCCCGGCGGCGTATGGCCGCGTGCCTCGCTGATGGCCTGGTCCAGCAGCATGGACTCGGCCGCGCGCGTGCCGCCGGCACGTTTGGCACCGTCGTGACCCAGCTGGACGAACAGAGAGGCGCTGCCGTCCAGCACGGCGCCAAAGCGACCGTCGAGCGTGACCGCAGCCCCCTGGCCGCCGATGATGGCATCGCCGCTCGACGGCGCGAGCACCGTCCAGGTAACGCCTTCGATCCGCGTCACCGGCACGAACACCGAACGCGGGTTGTAGGCCGCCGTCACGTCGAACTCGGGGCGCCACTGCTGATCCCAGGCCGGTGCCTTTGCGTTCTGCATGGAATCCAGGGTATCCGGCTCCTCGGACACCTCATCGATGCCGACATCGCTCAAGCCGCCGAATAGCCCGGGCGTCAGCGGTCGGCCGTGCGCGTCGATGACTTCGGCGCCTGCCGGAACGGCTAATGCATGACCGACACCGGCGATCGAGCCACCGCGCACCCAGACGTCGGTGTGCTGCAGTACGCCCGCCGGCGACTCCGTGTATACGGTGGCATCGCGAACGACGAAATCGGCAGCGGCGACGGGCGGCGCTGCAGGCGCCGCTGCGGCCGCGAATCCGGACGCGCCGCAGGCAATCATTGCGACCCAGCACGCGAGAGCGCTGCGCATCGGGTCGGCGAGGACGCTGCGCGTCATTGCGTGGCCTCGGCGCCGGGCATCCCTAAGAGAAAATCCGAGCGCGGTCTGGCGGCGGGATGCGCACGATCGAACACCGGCGCTCCATCGATGAATACCAAGTCCGCGAGCGCGTACACGCTGAAGGGGTTGCGATTCCAAATCACCACATCGGCGCCCTTGCCCGGCTCGAGGGTACCGATGCGATCCTCCAAGCCCAGTGACTTCGCCGGGTTCGCGGTGAGCCAGCGGATCGCCCGTTCGGGCGCGACGTTGAGGCCGACACGAGCGCCGTGCGCCATGGCCTTCGCGGCTTCTTGATTGAGTCGCTGAATGCCGTTCTCCGAGTCCGAGTGCACGATCGCGCAGCTGTGCTCGGGAAAATCCACGATGGGAAGATTCTCTTGTATGCCGTCGAAGGACTCCATTTTGAAGCCCCACCAGTCCGCCCACATCGCCGCGCAAACCCCGTGTTCGGCCAGGCGGTCGGCGATCTTGTAGGCCTCCACGGCGTGATGGAAGGCCACGATCTTGAAGCCGAACTCATCCGCCACATCGAGCATCGTCGCCATCTCGTCCGAGCGGTAGCAATGCATGTGCACGCGAATGTGGCCGTTCAGGACTTCGGCCAGCGTCTCGAGCTTCAGATCGCGCTTGGGTGGCACCGGCGGCACCGAGGCAACCTCTTCGCCCTTGCCGACATGTTCGCCCTTGCCGCCGGCGTGCGAACCCTCGCCGAGCTTCGCTTTCTTCTTCTCGTAGTCCGCGAGTTCGCCGCGGTACTTATCCCATTGGCGAGCATAGTCCTGGGCATCGGCGAAGGCCTGGCGGTAGCCCGCCACATTGCCCATGCGCGTCGACGGCGCCTGATTCTTCTCGCCGTACACGCGCTTCGGATTCTCTCCGCAGGCCATCTTGAGCCCATAGGGCGCATCGGGGAATTTCATCGCCTGGTAGGTCACGGCCGCGACGTTCTTGAGCACCACGGAGCGCCCACCGATGAGGTTGGCAGACCCCGGCAGGATCTGCAGCGTCGTGACGCCGCCCTCGAGGGCGGCTTCGAAGCCGGGATCCTCGGGCCAGACCGAGTGCTCGGCCCAGACGTTTGC
>Ga0116227_10012729_pt1 | contig 13563 bp, 11 predicted proteins | sample S1TSphgellanicum_FD_89693 | JGI IMG/M metagenome (GOLD analysis project Ga0116227, IMG submission 89693) | Host-associated microbial communities from peat moss isolated from Minnesota, USA - S1T2_Fb - Sphagnum magellanicum MG | ecosystem: Host-associated > Plants > Peat moss > Unclassified...
ATCTTCGCCGTAATCCTTGGTCAGGTGCTGGTAATCGCTGATCGAGGCCAGTTCGCCCCAGCCGAAATCATGGCTGTAACGCGCGCTGATGTCCCAGAACGTGCGGTTGAAATAGGGCACGCGGTCTTCGCTCTGCACGAAGGGGCTGCCCGATCGGTTGGTATAGCCGTTGGCGTCGGTGCCCTGCGCAGCACCGGGGACGCCCGCCGCGACCCCCGGATTGCCGCCCGGAACATTGGCGGCATAATTGCCCAGATCATGATCGTTGGGGTCGGGATAGGCTGCCGCCCAGCTGTACAGTCCGGCGTCGCGCTCGTGATCGTTGCGCAACGTCTGCACTTTGACCACCAGCTTGTCGGCCGGGCTCAGGTCCGCCGCGATCTGCCCGCGCAACCCATAGAATCGGCTGTTGCCGAGGCTGGGCCCTTGCGTGTTCCTGATATAGCCGCCTTCATCGTTGGTGGTGAACGACAGACGCGCGCGCACGCTGTCCGACAGCGACCCGCTGGCCGCGCCTTCTGTCGCGACTTGGCCATAGGAACCGGTGGTCAGCGTCACGAATGCTTCGGGCTTCGCGGTCGGCTTGGCCGAGACGAACTGCACCAGTCCGCCGGTGGCGTTGCGGCCAAACAAGGTCCCTTGTGGGCCACGCAGAACTTCGACGCGGTCGAGGTCGAAATTCATGCCGGTGATCGCGCCCAGCGAGGCGATGTAGACTTCGTCGTCATAGAACGCGATCGGCGCTTCCTGCGCGTCGGTAAAATCGTTCTGCGACACGCCGCGAATGTTGAACACGGTGATCGTCGGCGCGTACTGGTTGACTTCGAGATTGGGCACCTGGCCGGCCAGCGCGGTCACGTCCTGGCGCCCGATTGCGGCCAGCACATCCTTGCCCAAGGCGGTCACCGCGATGCCGATCCTCTGCGCGCTCTGCTCGCGCTTTTGCGCGGTCACCACGATTTCACCCGGTTCGGGAACGGCGGCGGCGGCCGGCGATGCGGCATCCTCGGCCTGCGCCGCGCGTGGCATGATCGCGATGGCCAGCGCGAGAATTGCGGCTTGCGTGCAAAACGTCCCTTTAATCCCCATGATGCATTAGCTCCCCGTTTGATCGGCGCGCCATCCGGGGCGCATCCGATCAGGCGCTTATCCGCGCCCCGAGATCACACCATGCGGCGAGTTTGCGGTGTGCTCTTGCCAGATGTGGCCAAATTGCTCGCTCATGCGGCAGCGGAGAGCCGGCGGTGCGCCAGGGTCGGGATGCGCAGCAGTACAAAACTGATCAGGAACAGCGCGATGCATACCAGTTCGACGGTGCGAAAGCCCTTTCCGTCGATCAGCGGCGCGGCGATCAGCGGGCCGCCGCCAAGCCCGATCATCTGCATGGCAATGGCGAACGACATCATCCGCCCGCTTTCGTCGAAATCGCCGATGCGCCCCAGGATAAACGGCAGGACAAAGTTCCACAGGATGTTGAACCCGCACACCCCCGCGGTAAACGGCAGCACGTCGGGGTGCCCCAACAGCAACGCGATACTGCCCGCGCCGCCGAGAATGCCGCCGGCAATCGCCCGATCACGCGGAATGCGATCGGCCAGGAACACCGACGCCAGCGCACCGGCCACGGCAAGCGCCTGCGACAGGAACAGCGCGTTGGCGACCACTTGTTCAGTGATGCCCGCGCTCGTGCCGACGAGGAACAGCACCGCCCAGGCGATCCCTTGTGCGATGTTGTAGGCCAGCACCGCCAGCAATGCGACGGCCAGCAGCGCGGTCGGCAACTGGTGCACGCCGGGCCGGGTGGTATCGGCCGCGCCATAGCCATTGGGCACGAACAGCACCGCCGTCAGCGCCAGCGTGGACAGCACCGCAAAGCCGATAAACATGCCGTCGATGCCGGCCAAATCGAGGAATTCGGGCAGATACCACAGCCCGAACGCGCCATAACTCAGCAGCAGCGCAAGATAGAGCGCGACGTTGCGCTCCGCCTTTGCGGTGATCCCGACAAAGGTAAAGCTGATCGAGATGATTGTCCCTTCGCCAAATCCGGCAATCAGCCGCAACCCACCGAACCATGGTGCATGCGTCGCCAGCGCCGAGGCGGTGTCGCCCACCGCGGCAATGCTCAACCCGCCGGCAACGATCACCCGCCAGTCGATGCGCGTGCCGACCAGCGCCATGACGATCGTCGCCAGCGCGACGCCCAGCATTTCCAGCCCGACCAGATCGACCGCGCGCGAATCCGACACGCCAAGATGCGTGACATAGCCCTGGACAATGCCGGGCTGGATGATGAACGACAGCACGCCGATCGTGCCCAGGGCGATCGCGCTGACAATCGCGGGCCAGCCGTTGACATCGATGTCCGTTGCTCTCCGCCGCGATTGTCGTGTCATGCGCGCCGCTTCCCCCGTCGTCCTGTTTGTGCAGGCATCTCGCTTCATCCCGGCTTGAACTCCGGCGAGTGTGACATGTTCGCTTCGAGCTCGCTTGCCCGATACGGCCAAGCGTTGGTCACCCTTTTTCCGGCCTGATCGAAACTATCAAAAATTGATCCTTTTGATCAATTCCTGGCCCGGGTGTTACGATAGGCTTCCTCAACAAGGACGCTTACACAGTGGAGATCGGCCGTGACACAGGGGCTCGACACTTCGCCTTTATGGCGCACTTTCCAGGATAATCCGGCTCATCGCCGACCGAGCCAGATCCACGCCAGCGCGCTTAACGGTTGGGATGCATTGGTCGACGCCGACGATGTTCCCGAAATCCATGCTTTGCGCGATTCGCTACCGTGCGACATCAGCCGGCCATCGATACCGCTCGCCAAATTCGTGCGGTTTTCGGAAAGTGTCGTCGAGCGGCGGCGGGACGTGGCGATTCCCTGGTTGGCGGGCATGCGCTTCGATCTCGCCACACTTGGCGGAGCGCTGGGCGAACCGGTGCTCGGCGCGACCCGCGTTGGCAACGCGCTCAAGCGCCTGGTCGACGTGTTCGTGGTGTTGCAGGATTGCACCGAAATGAAACTCGAGCGCGACGGCGACGGGGGTGGCATGGCCAGCGTCAATTATCGTATTCTCGATCCCGACATCTGGCCACGTCACTACGATGCGATGTTCACCCTGGGGATCGTGGCACAACTCATCATGCGCGGCGCCCGTTCGTTGCGACCTGGCAACGATGGGGCCAGGGATGGCTGGGACAAGGTTGAATTCGCCTTCGAAGCGGAAGCGCATGAAATGCTTGGTGATATCGGCAAAGTGCTGAACGCGCCCTGCCGCTTTGGTGCCGAAACCAACCAGATCCGCTTTCCTGCGGCGCTGCTCGATCTGGCGTTGCCGGCCGAACATCCGTCGAACGACCTGTCTGCGGTCAACCGTGCGATTGTCGAACACCGTCGTCGCACGCCGCTGGTCGAACGCCTGGCGCAAGTGGTGTGGCGCGACATGAACTGCCGCCCGATCGAACAGGAACGCATCGCCCGCGAGATCGGCATGTCGAGCCGGACAATGCGCCGAAAGCTCGCCGAAGAAGGCAGCTCGTTCCAGGAGGTGCTCGACGAATGCCGCATGCGCCAGGCCCTGTTTGAATTTCGCACCCGGCCCGACCTGTCGATAGCCGAAATTGCGCTGCGGCTGGGGTACGCCGAACACAGCAATTTCACCCGCGCGTTCCACCGCTGGAGCGGAGTTTCGCCACAGGCATTTCGCAGCAGGATCGAACGTCGCGCGCATTGATCGGCCGGATCTCTGCCAACTCTTGGATGCCATGTGATGACCCGTCTGTTGCTGCTCGAAGGCAATCCCGCCGATCGCCGCGCATTTGCGCGCGAACGCGGCGTGCGCTGGTCGAGCGAGATCTATGCCGAAGCGATTCTGGCGCATTTTCCCGGCTTTGCGCTCGATGTCCTGTACGGGGCCGATCCCGGCCGAGAATTGTCCGGGGAGCGGGGCTGGTCTGACTATGCGGGAATGGTGGTAACAGGGTCGGCGCTCCACGCCTATGACCGCGACGAGGCCGTGACCGGGCAGATCGCGATCCTGGTCGAAGCGGCCGACAAGGGCCTGCCGATTTTCGGATCATGCTGGGGGCTGCAGATTGCGGTTATTGCTGCCGGCGGCGAAGTGGCGCGGAGCCCGCGTGGCCGCGAAGTGGGCGTTGCGCGCAAGATCGTGGCAACCGATGCCGGACGCGCGCATCCGATGCTGGCGCAAAAAGGGCCGGTGTTCGATGCGCCCTGCATCCACTATGACGAAGTCACGCGGTTGCCCGCCGCTGGCACGCTGCTTGCCGGTAACGCGCATAGCGACGTTCAGGCGGCGCTGATCCCACTGGGCCAGAGCACGGTCTGGGCGGTGCAATACCATCCCGAATTCGACCTCGCGCAGATTGCCCAGCTTAACCGGCTGGATCAGGACGATATGATCGCGCAGGGCTTTTTTGCTGACCCGGCAGCCATCGCCGCATACAACGACAAGCTCGAGGCGCTCCACGCCGATCGTGGCCGCAGCGACCTTGCTTGGCAACTGGGCCTCGATGCAGACCTCCTGGACGACAGGCGCCGGGCGGCGGAAATCATTGCCTGGATCGAGAGCGAGGTCCTGCCCTGAAGCCTGTCGCCAACGCGCGAAGGGCCGGGGGCCTTCAGCTCCAGCCGGTTTCGGGCTTGTCGAACCAGACGTGCACCTGGCTGGTGCCGGTCGCGTTTTCGTAATCCGAGAATTGCCGGCCTGTGGCTTTCCAGTTGCGGCCGCCGCAGGCTGCGGCCATCATCAGGTAATGGCCGAACCGCGCTTCGGGGGCGTGGCGCAGATAGTCGGGCATGCTGTCGATAACCGCCGCATGATTGCCCTCGGCAAACCAGCGCAGCCGTTCATAATCGGCTTCGCGCGCGGCGGGGCTGGAAATGTGGATCGGGTCGCTTGCTTCGTGCAGCGGAATGTCGCGGAACGACCAGAACCGGTGGCTCATCGATCCGCTGGCGATCAGCACCACGCGCTTGTCGGATGCGCGGATCGCCTGGCCGATCCCTTCGCCCACGCGCAGGAAGTCATCGGGGTCGGCGGAATAGGCGTGGCTGACCGAAATCCATTCCTCTTCCCCTTGCAGGAATGTCGACAGGTTGACGGTGGGATAGTGGATCGGCAGGCACGGGTCGTCGTTGGCGGTGGTGCGCACGCCGCAGGCGGTGGCCTGGTCAGCCATGGCCTGCGCCAGCGCAGGGCTCCCCTTCAGGTCATAAGGGATCTGGCGCATGCCGCGCGGCAATTCGTCGGATGTGAACAGTCCCGATCGGCGGCCATGAGCGGTGACGCAGAATTCGACGATGGTGAACCAGTGGGTGTCGAACAACACGATCGTATCGGGTTTCAGCACGTCGAGCACTTCGCGTTTCAGCCGATGCAAGCCGGTGACCAGGCTGATTTCCTTGCCCTCGTTAAGGGCGAGCCGGTCCGGCAGCGACATCATGATGGTCGGGGCATGTGCGACAATTCCGGCACCGATGATTTCGCCCATGGCAAGGGCTCCTTCGCTGAATGTATGGGGCTGAACGAGGCCTGCTTAGCCGCGTGATGAGGGCATCGGAACAGCCGGCTCAAAGTCTGTCCGATTATGCCAAGTGCGCACGGGGCGCCTGGGTCTAGCTGACGGAGATCGAGGGAGTGCCCGGATGCCATTTGCCTTTTCACGTTCGACCGACGCGCATGCCGACCTGTCTTCGCACGATGCGTTCAACGACGGCGCTCCGTTCGCAACGTTCGATCGCATGCGCCGCGAAACGCCGATGGCCTGGTCCGAGATGGTGAACGGCGATCGCGGTTTCTGGTCGGTCACGCGCCATGCCGACCTGCTCGCACTGAATCGCCAGGCCGATTTGCTGTCGTCGGCCCGGGGCATCCGCATGGAGGACCAGTCCGAGGAAGAATATGAAGCGCGCAAGACCTTTCAGGAAACCGACGCGCCGGAACATCGCGCGTTTCGCGCGCTGGCATCCAAGGCATTTGCCAAGGGCACCGTCGCCAGGTTTGCGGACCGGATCCGCACCATTGTCACCGAGTTGCTTGACGTGGCGCTGGGTGAAGGCGAATTCGATGCGGTCGACCGGATTGCCCGGCGCCTGCCGATGCAGATGCTGGCGCAGATCATGGGCGTTCCGGTCGAGGATGGGCCGATGCTGGTCGAACTGGGCGATGCGCTGATTTCCAATTCGGACCCTGATTATACCGATTTCGTGATCGATCAGGTCGATACCGAAGCCTATCGCCTGCTGCCGTTCCGCTCGCCTGCGGCGGTGAAATTGTTCGACTACGCCAACGACCTGCTCGACCGGATGGATGCGGGTGAACAGATCGGCGTGCTCAATCTTGTGCGCCAGACCACCAGCCACGGCACGCAGATGTCGCGCGACGAATTCCGCAATTTCTTCTGCCTGCTCGTCGCCGCCGGCAACGACACCACCCGCTACAGCATTTCCGCCACGATCCACGCCCTGGCCAACGCGCCCCATTTGCTGCGCCAGTTGCAGGCGGGCGATTTTTCCAATTGGGAAATGGCGGCGGACGAGATGATCCGCTGGGCTTCGCCGACATCGCACTTTCGCCGGACCGCGACGCGCGATTTCACCTTTCATGGCCAGCACGTGCGTGCCGGCGACAAAGTGGTTTTGTGGTTCCTGTCGGGCAATCGCGATGAAACCGCGATTGCCGACCCCTATTCGCTATGGCTTGATCGCCCGAGAAATCCGTTCCTGTCGTTCGGGCAGGGCGGTCCGCACATTTGCCTGGGCATGTGGCTCGCCAAGCTGGAAGTGGCGATCGTCATGCAGGAACTGGCCAGGCGCCTGGACAGCATCGAGCAGGTCGCCGACCACAGCTATCTGCGGTCGAACTTCATTCATGGGATCAAGCATCTTCCGGTGCGCGTCAAACCGCGCTGATCACGCAAAGCTGGGGATTTTATGAGCAGCTCGTCATCTTCTTCGTTCGAGCGCGCGCGCCTGCTGTTCGCCGATCAACTCAATCTGGCGCGCGGCAAATACGTGCCGATGACCGAGGCCGCAAAGGGCCACGCGCGTTTCTGCGTCGGCACTTATGCGGTCACCTATGACAAGACGCTGGTCAGCGCGCCCGGCGGCGGTCTGCTCGAGGGTCTGCCCGATATGGAAATGGTGTTCAATCCAAACGCCATGCGCCCGGGTTGGGAAGCGGGCACGAACATCGCGCTCGGAGAATTGCATTTCAAGGGAGAGCCGTTTGCGCTGTGCGGTCGCGGCGCGCTGATCCGCGCGATCGCCGCCTGGCGCGCGCGGGGACTCGAACCGATGGTCGGCATCGAAATGGAAGCCTATGTGTTCCAGCGTAGCGTCGATGGCGAATGGATGCCCTACGATACGCCCGGTGCGTTCGTCTATGGAACCGGCCCGTTTACCGATCCGGCAGGCCTGGTCGATGCGATTTGGGAGACGGCACATGCGTGCGGCATTCCGATCGAATCGATCAATGCCGAATACGACACGCCGCAGTTCGAACTTACTCTGCGCTTTGCCGACGCGCTCAAGGCGGCGGACGACGCGTTCCTGTTCCGCCAGATGGCGCGCGAAGTGCTGCTGCGCAAAGGGTATTTGCTTTCGTTCCTGCCCAAGCCGTTTGCCGACAAGAGCGGCAGCGGGCTGCATTTCAATATCAGCTTTCGCGATGCCAACGGCGACAACGTGTTTGCCGACGATGTCGCATCGGGCGCGCTGTCCGACACCATGCGCGGGGTGATTGCGGGCATGCTGCACCATCACGAGGCGCTGTCGGCGATTCTGGCGCCGGTCGCCAACAGCTATGCCCGGCTGCAACCGGCAAGCCTGTCGGGGTACTGGGCCAACTGGGGGATCGACCACCGCAGTGTGACGGTGCGGGTTTCGGCCGAGACCGGGCCGGCCGCGCGGATCGAACACCGCATGGCCGATTGCGCGGCCAGCCCCTATGTCGCGATTGCCGCGCTGTTGCACGCCGGGCTCAAGGGCGTCGAGGCCGGGCTCGATCCCGGCACGCCCGAAACCGACGACGGGCTGGAAACCATCAACACCGACCGCCATGCGCCGCATGACCTGGGCGCCGCGCTCGATGCGCTGGAGGCCGATACCGTGCTGACGCAAGCGGTCGGCGCCGACCTGATCGCCAACTTCATCGCGATCAAGCGCGAGGAGCTGCGCACAGTCGGCGAACAGGATCTTGCCAGTCAGATTGCCTATTACCTGCCCTATATCTGAAAGATCCCCTATGGACACGCGCATCGACATCGCCGGCCATCCGGTATCGCCCGATCATTATATCGGCGGGCGCAGGGTATCATCGCCCGATACCTTCGAAACCCGGTGCCCGTTCGACTGGTCGTGGAAACTGGCCGATATCGCGCGCGGCACCGCCGACACCGCGGCGCAGGCCGCCGCTGCGGCGACCCGCGCCTTTCCCGGCTGGGCGGCCCTGAGCGCGGCAGAGCGCGGGGGCTATCTGCATCGCCTGGCCGACCTGATCGAGGCCAATGTCGAAAAGCTGGCGATGATTGAATGCCTCGACATGGGCATGCTGCTGGAAAGCCTGCGGTTGCGCGTAATCTTGCGCGGGGCGGCTAATTTCCGCAATTACGCCGATCTGGCGACGGGGCATCAGGAACGCGTGTGGTCGTCGCGCGGCACCGCCAACCGGGTCATCCGCATGCCCGCCGGACCGTCGCTGATCATCACGCCGTGGAACGCGCCGTTCATGCTGTCGACGTGGAAATGTGCGCCGGCCCTGGCGGCAGGCAACACCGTGATCCTGAAGCCCGCCGACTGGTCGCCGCTGTCGGCCTCGGTGCTGGCCGACCTGATCGATGAAGCCGGTTTTCCGGCCGGCGTGTTCAATATCGTCCAGGGCCTGGGCGCCGAACTCGGCAACGCGCTGACCAGCGATCCGCAAATCAAACGGATCAGCTTTACCGGGAGCGTGCCGACGGCGCGAATCATCGGCAAGGCGGCGGCGGAAAACATCGTGCCGTTCACCGCCGAACTTGGCGGCAAGTCACCGCTGCTGGTGTTTGCCGACGCCGATCTCGACGCGGCGGCGAAAAAGGCCGCGGGGCAGTACGATGACAGTGGCCAGGTGTGCATGGCCGGCACCCGGATCATCGTCGAGCACAGCGTCAAGGACGTGTTTCTCGACAAGTTTCACGCTTATGTCGACACGCATGTCATGGGCGACAGTCGCGACCCGGCAACCACGATGTCGGCTTTGATCCACCCGCGCCACGTCGAGCGCGTGCTGGGCTTTATCGACCGTGCCCGCACGGCCGGCGATACGATCGCGCGCGGCGGCAACCTGTGGAAACAGGACGGTAACTGGATCGAGCCCACGTTGATCGTGCCGAAGGACAACAATGCCGAAGTCGTCCAGAACGAAGTGTTCGGCCCGGTGCTGACATTCCAGACGTTTCGCGACGAAGCCGAAGGCGTGGCGCTGGCCAATTCGACTGCCTATGGCCTTTCCGGTGTGGTTTATACCGGCGGTGCGGAGCGTGCCGAACGCGTTGGACGCCAGATTCGCGGCGGCACGGTGTGGGTCAACACGTTCCTGGTACGCGACTTGACAGCGCCGTTCGGCGGGGTCGGCATTTCAGGCATCGGCCGTGAAGGCGGGGACTATGCGCTCGATTTTCATTCTGATCTGAAAACGCTGCAGATTCTTGAAGGAAGCGTCGCCTGATCGGCGAAAGCCACCGAGATTGATGTCATACTCATCCCATCGTCTTGGCGATGCCTCTGTCCTCCTTCACGGGCGGGGACGTGCGGTTCGAGCATCCGGTTCAGGTGAAACTGATCGAGACCCAGCGCCAGCAGGCGCATTTCGATGTCGGACAGTCCGCCGGGCCGCAACATTGGGTAAGCATTCCTTCTGATTGTGCATGCGTGGTAGTGGCAGTGGTTCGGGATCGCTTGGTCGCTTCGGCCAATCTCAGATCCGGTTGCCAGCCTGCAAAGACAAGCGAAGCGCGCAGGAGCGGAAGACAGGTCCGACCCGGCTTGCATTGCGGTCTGAAAATCGAATATATTCGGGAAATGATCAAGCCAGCCATTTTTCAAGCGCGCGGTGTGGAGCGGCGCAAAAAGCTCATCCAGGCCACGCGCGACCTTCTTTGCGACCACCATGTGGGGCAATTTGGATTGGCCGAAGTGGCCGCGCTTGCAGGTGTTCCCAAGACGTCGGTCTATCATTTTTTTCCGAGAGTGGAGGATCTGCTTGGGGCTTTGGCTGTGGAGGTTGCGCAGGACCTGCTGGCCTGGCTTGACCGGCCAATCGAGGGCTCTTTCGAGGAATGGTCGCAGATTGTTGCGGCTTTTGCTGATCGCGCGCGGGCGTTCTACGATCAAGCGCGAGCCGCACTCGAAATCCAACTGGGTCCGCATACGCCGGCCGATATCAAGAACCGCGATCGCCAGAATGACATGTCGGTCGCAATCCTGCTCAAGCGACTGATGGACAACCATTTCATCGTCCCTGATCTCCCTGATATCGATGACGCGTTCTTCCGTGCAATCGAAATCGCCGATCTGATGTTCATGCTCTCGGTGCGCGAACATGACGCCTTGACAGACTTCTATGTGGCCGAGGCGGCGAGGGCGGCAAATGCCTATTTGGAACTCTATCTACCCCGCATCCTGCCGCGCCGGACTTGAAACCCTTTTTCGGGGACGTTCTTGACATCGATCAAACGACTCGTAGAACTAGAAGAAATTCGAGTTAATGGAGTCAATCACATGTCCAATCCTGAGGGCGCAACCAGCAAACCCGGCGTCGATGTCACGCGCCGCGATTTCATAGGTGGGACCTTGCTGGGAACGGGCACGGCGCTCCTGAGCATGGCTGCGCCGGCCGCACTTTCAGGTACGGCCAAGGCGCAAACGACAGGCTTGCCGATGACCGGCCTCGGCCCCGACTGGACGGGACCGAGCGGCATTGGCGACTATGCCGGCAAGAACGGTAACACCTATAAGGTGGTCAATGCCGCGCACGGCGAAATTCGCAACGGTGCCCTGGACAAGCGCATTGCGAACGCCCCGGTCGTCGATGAGCTTTATGACCTGATCATTGTCGGGGCAGGCATTTCCGGGCTGACTTCGGCGTATGTCTATCTGAAGAGCAAGCCCAATGCGAAAATACTGGTTCTCGATCAGCATGAGATTTTCGGCGGCGAGGCCAAACAGAACGATGTCGAAGTCGATGGCTATCGCCTGACTGCGCCGCAGGGCTCAACCGGGATCGTGGTGCCTTTTGCCAAAGCCATCGAGTCCGGTTTTCCGTCGCCGTTCATCCGCGAACTGGGATTCCCGACGACTTTCACCCTGCAAGAACCGAAAAACCTGACCAAGGACATCCTGGTTCCCGAGGACATGTGGTCGCCAATGCATGTCGGCTGGGAACGCGCCGACATGGCTTACTATTATGAAGGCCATGGTATGGTGAAAAATCCGTGGCGCGACGGTTTTGCCAAGGCGCCGATTTCTGATCGCCTCAAGAAGGCGTTTGTCGATCTTGAGCTGTATCGCACGCCGCCGCATCGCGAAGACTGGCAGCAGTGGTTGGATTCGATGACGTACAAGCAGTTTCTGCTCGATGTCGTCAAAGTGGATCCCGAGCTCATCGACGATATCTGCGCCTATTTCGGCCCGGTCATGGCGGCCATGGGTTGCGGGCTCGGTCCGGACATCGTCTCGGCCTATCAGGCGTGGAACTACATGATGCCGGGCGTCATCGGCTATTCGCGTTATTTGAACGGCGGTGCCGATCCGACCGACCAGATCTACCTCGCGACATTTCCCGGCGGCAACACCTATCAGGCCAAACGGTTCCTGAAACTGGCCAAGCCCGAGGCATTGTCGGGGACCGATTCACTCTACGATATTCAGTACAGCAACGTGAACTGGGATGTGCTTGACCGTCCGGGCGACCGTTACCGGATGCGCCTGGCCGCGACCGTATTTTCTGTGGTACACGAAGGTAAGCCCGCCACCGCTGAAGTCGTGCGGGTGACTTACGAAAAGGGCGGAAAACTGCAATCGGTCCGCGCCAAACACGTGATCTGCGCCGGCCAGCAGCACGCCAACAAGCACATCTGCCACGACGTTAGCCCGGCCTACCGGGAGGCCATGAACGGGTTTCATCATGCGCCGATGCTCACCTTGAACGTCGCCTTGCGGAATTGGAAATTCCTCGAAAATCTTGGTGTTGCGGCCGTCCGCTGGTTCGAGGGATTTGGCTGGTGGACCAGCTTGCGGCGCAATCTCGTGCTCGATGGCAAGGAAACCCAACCGCTCGCCCCGAACAAGCCGGTCATCCTGACGCAGTACATTCCATTCCTGCAGCCCGGCCTGCCGTTTCCGGATCAGTGCACAGCTGCTCGTATGCAGCTTTTTTCAATGAGCTTCGCCGATATCGAGGCGTCGGTGCGCGAGCAATTCACCAAAATGTTCGGCGCTTATGGCTTCAATGTCGATCGCGACATCGCCGCCGTCATCGCCAATCGCCAGGGGCACGCCTACGTCGTTAACCACCCGGGCATGCAGTTTGGCAGAGATGGCAAACCATCACCGCTCGATGTCCTGAAAAAACCGTTCAATCGCATCGCCTTCAGCCACTCCGAACTGTCCGGTGCGCAGATGTGGGAAACCGCTGCCGAAGAAGGCAGGCGCGCTGCCGAGCAAATCCTGTCCATGTCCTGAAGGAATTTTTCATGAAAGCGATCGTGACACTGGCGGTGGCGCTGACGCTATCGCCGACCACTACGTTTGCCCAAGCTGCGCATTCGCAGATTGCCGAACCCGACACCCGGGAATTGCGCGCCTTCAAGGCGGCGATCCGCAAACTTTATGATTTGAAGGAAAAGGATTTTGCGCAAGGGCGTGACGATCACATTCTGAACCGGTTTTATTCTGAGGATGCGGTCTCTTTCGGTGAGGGCGAAGGCATCAGCACCGGACGCGAAGACTTTCGCAAGATCTATGACGTCGTCACCAAGCAATCGGACGTGAAAGTCCGCTCGATCCATACTTTTGTCAGCGGAACGGCGGGCTGGGATTGGGCCAACTTTTATGTCACGCCCCGTGACGCCAAGCAAAGGCCGTTTTCCTTCGCCATTCTGTTCGTCTGGGCCAAGGAACACGGCAAATGGATCTGCAAGGGCGACGCCTATGTGAATGGCGCTTTTCCGATCCTGGGCGATACAGCCGCCAAATGAGGCGCTGAACCCCTGCGCCAACTCCCTGCTCCGATAGGACAAATGGATGAAGACTCGTGCTGCGGTGCCGTTTGCGCCAGCGCACCGCCTCGGCCTATAAGGGCCGCCGCAGAATCCGCCATACAGGCCCAGGAATCATCGACTTGATACCTGCCTGCCTTCCATATCAGAAGTAATCCGGCCCGTCCGCCGTTGCTGTCAGGAGCGAACCAGGCAAGGGACGCGTACCGCGGATCACCCACGGCAGGTTCAGCGCCTCAACGATCGGGACCCAGCCATCGTCCCCTTCAGCATTTCGGCGGCGAA
>Ga0116227_10012732_pt1 | contig 13559 bp, 10 predicted proteins | sample S1TSphgellanicum_FD_89693 | JGI IMG/M metagenome (GOLD analysis project Ga0116227, IMG submission 89693) | Host-associated microbial communities from peat moss isolated from Minnesota, USA - S1T2_Fb - Sphagnum magellanicum MG | ecosystem: Host-associated > Plants > Peat moss > Unclassified...
AAAAGATTCCAGCCCAGGTTCTGTCCACTTTGCAGGGTAAAGGCCATGAGCGCAAAGAAGTATTCCGGGTGACTTGCCTTTTTGGTCCTTTTGTGGCGAAGACAAAAGGACTAAGCCTCCGCGCCCATGAGCGGCTGCGAGCGACATTTACGCTATTGCATATTCGCTCTACTTAGCCATGGAAGCTTTGCGTTAGCGATTGTAGCGGATACCGGCCATGTGACTAAAGCCTTGTGCAGTATGAGCGAAAAGCGCGACCGGAGGTAACGCCCAAGACACCCTCATCTCAAAAATTTTACACCCCTCCCCTCATTTCACCACATTATTTCAGCTAAATGTTATAAGTTTATATTTTAAAACTAATTGAACTGCTGTGAACAGAAAATTCTTATCCATCGTCCTTTTAATTACCGTATTCGCGGCTTGTAAAAAGGACTCTGTAGGTCCGCAAGGTATAAAAGATGATGGCGCATTTAATGTGTACGAAGGTACCTTCCTGGATGGGTTATGGAAAGTGAACCCCGATTGGGCAACATCTGTAGGGTATCATAAATATGATAGTTTGCTGCTGGTGCCCAATGGTAAAACCAGGGATAAACAGCTGGAATACTACAAATCGAACCTCGATTCGCTGTCGCATTACGAGATCGAAAAACTATCGCAAACCAACCGTATCGATTACCAGATCATGCAAAATGAACTGCAATACCTGCAATGGGATACTGAACTTTTAAAGGAGTATGAGTGGAACCCTACTACCTATAATGTAATAGGCACCTTCGCTTATATCCTAAATGAGCATTACGCGCCGCTTGCCAAGCGCTTGCGTAATTTCTACCAAAAAATGGCCAATGTTCCTGAGTATTATAAGGAAGCTGAAAAGCAGATCAAGAACCCGGTGATTGAACTGACCAACCTGGCTATCGATCAGCACCTGAACGGTGTGGGCACTTTTGAAAAAGATTTTGCCGATTCACTCAAAAAATCAAACATCCCCGAAGCTGAGCAAAAACAAATGCTCGACCGGGCCGCATTAGCAGCAACAGCTGTAAGAGGTTTCGCAACGTATCTTAAAGGCATGAAAAACGATCACCCGCGCGATTTCAGGCTGGGCCAGGAGTATTATGGCGATAAGTTTAAATACGAGATCCAATCGCAATACACTTCGCAGCAAATATTTAATGCCGCTACAGAGCGTAAGAAATTCGTTCACCACGAAATGGCAAAACTAAGCCGCGACTTGTGGCCTAAATATTTCGGCACACAGGCTATGCCAAAAGATAGTCTTGAACTGATCAGCAAAGTAATTGATACCATTGCCAGCCGACATGTGGATGCGGGTAATTTTCAATCGTCGATTGAGCAGCTTATACCTAAGTTAACCGCTTTTGTACGTGCAAAAGACCTGGTGACTATGGACCCATCAAAGCCATTAGTTGTACGCAAAGAACCCGGCTATATGGCAGGCAGCGGTGCGGGCGCATCAATGAGTTCGCCCGGCCCGTATGATAAAACAGGTAACTCTTACTTTAACGTAGGCAGTCTGGCCGGTTATACGCCCGAGCAAGCGGAAAGCTATTTGCGCGAGTACAATAACTACACACTGCAAATATTATGTATCCACGAAGCTATACCGGGCCATTATGTGCAACTGGTGTATGCTAACCAATCGCCAAGCTTAATAAAATCCATATTCGGCAATAATACCATGATTGAGGGCTGGGCAGTTTACAGCGAGCAAATGATGCTGGATAACGGCTATGGCGATAACAACCCCGAAATGAAACTGATGTGGTACAAATGGCACCTGCGCTCGGTTTGTAACACTATATTAGATTACAGCGTACATGCTTCGGGCATGAATAAAGAACAAGCCATCACCTTCCTTACCCATGAGGCATTTCAGCAAAAAACCGAGGCCGAAAATAAATGGAAACGTGTAACCGTAAGCAGCGTACAACTGGATTGCTACTATACCGGCTACAAGGAAATTATGGACCTGCGTGAACTATGGAAAAAAGACCAGGGTGTTAATTACACCTTAAAAGGCTTTAACGAAAAGTTCCTGAGTTATGGCAGCGCTCCGGTAAAATATATTAAGGAAGCCATGATGAAAAAAGATACGCACGATAGCGGTAGCAGTACCGGTAATAATTAATGCTATTTTTGTTATGTATATCCCGGCACTGGCTTCAGTCTGCGACTGAAGCCTACTGATTATGAAAGTTTGTAACTTTCATGGGTAACGCTTGCATAATTAACTCACCCTGACTGCGCTCCGCTCGTCATCCCTCTCTACGCTAAAGCGTAAAGAGGGAGTAAAAAACTAAATAAAAAAATAACACTTCCGTACCTCTTTGCGCCGCAGGCGGAGAGAGGTCGACGAGTGAAACGATGTCGGGTGAGTTAAACGGAGCGCGTTTATCAGGGCGTTCCCCTCCGGGTCAGGCTGTACGCTTATACTGCACAGGCCTTAGCCACGGCCTGCACAGAGGCCCCAAATTGGCCGGTATCCGCTCCCATCCTTAACGCGGGGCTTCAACGCGCCGCGTTTAACAGCGTGTTCATTTACCACATATTTTTGCCTATTCATTCATACATTCTTATCTTCGTTTATATGTCACCAGAAGAAGCTAAAAAAAGGATCAAATCAATATCAGCTGAACTAAAGCAGCACAATTACAACTACTATGTGCTGGCTATGCCCACTATTGATGATTTTGGTTTCGACAAGCTTTTGGAAGAACTCATCGCCCTTGAAAAACAATTCCCTGAATTTGCCGACCCTGATTCGCCCAGCCAGAAAGTAGGTGGTTTTATCACCAAGGAGTTTAAAACCGTTCAACATAAATGGCCCATGCTTTCGCTTGGCAACACTTATAATGAACAGGAATTGCTCGACTTTGACCAGCGCATCCGCAAAGCCATTGGTGATAACTTTGAGTATGTATGCGAACTGAAGTTCGATGGCCTATCCATGAGCCTCACTTATGAAGATGGTAAACTTGCCCGTGCTGTAACCCGCGGCGATGGTGTGCAGGGTGATGAAGTGACAACCAACGTACGCACTATTCACAGTATTCCCAAACGCCTTGATGAGGGAGATTACCCCCAGCACTTTGAAATAAGGGGCGAGGTTTTTATGCACCTGAAAGCCTTTGAACGCCTTAATGAAGAGCGTATAGAAAATGGCGAAGTACCTTATGCCAATCCCAGGAATTTTGCATCCGGCACTATAAAACTGCAGGACTCCAGCGAAGTGGCCAAACGCCCGCTGGATAGTTTCATGTATTTTTTATATACCGATAAACAACTGTTTAAAACACACTGGGAGAGTTTACAAGCTGTAAAAAGCTGGGGCTTCCCGGTGAATAATCATAGCGAACTCTGTACAAACATAACCGAAGTACTAACATTTATTAATAAATGGGATACCGAGCGCTATAAACTGAGTTATGATATTGATGGCATAGTAATTAAGGTAAACAATTACTCGCAGCAACAGGAACTCGGCTTTACCGCCAAATCTCCGCGCTGGGCAATTGCCTATAAATTTAAAGCCGAACAGGTTGAAACCGAACTGCTAAGTGTAAGCTACCAGGTTGGCCGTACCGGAGCAGTTACGCCTGTGGCTAACCTAAAACCTGTATTATTGGCAGGCACAACTGTAAAAAGGGCAACGCTGCACAATGCCAATGAAATATTACGGCTTGATCTGCATGAAGGCGATTCTGTTTATGTTGAAAAGGGCGGCGAGATCATCCCTAAGATCATCAGTGTAAACCCTGCAAAACGCAAGGCTGGTGCTGAACAGATCCTTTATCGTACGACCTGCCCCGCATGCGGCACAACGCTTGAACGTAAAGAAGGTGAAGCCGCCTTTTATTGCCCGAATGATGAAGGTTGTCCGCCGCAGATAGTTGGCAAAATGCAACATTTTATTGATCGTAAAGCCATGAATATTGATGGCCTGGGCGATGAAACTATTGACACCTTATATCAGAAGGGTTTTATTAACCATATCAGCGATATTTATAGTTTGCACCAGCATAGTGATAAACTAAAGCAATTGGGGCGCTTCGGCGAAAAATCCATCAACAATATGCTGGATGGCATTGAGCAATCGAAAAAGATGCCTTTTGAAAAAGTATTGTTTGGGCTAGGCATACGTTACGTGGGCCAAACTGTAGCTAAAAAACTGGTTGATCATTTTAAAACCATTGAAAAACTGGAAAATGCCACCTTTGACGAACTGATTGCAGCCGATGAAATTGGCGAGCGTATAGCCAACAGCATACTTGAGTATTTTACCGATGAAAATCATAAAAAAGAGATAGAAAAATTAAAAACCCAGGGCCTGCAATTTGTAGCTGAAGAAAAGGAGTTGAACCTTCAAAGTGATAAACTCACCGGCAAAACTTTCATTATATCGGGCGTGTTTGAAAATTATTCAAGGGATGAATTAAAAGATATAATTGAACAAAATAATGGTAAAATTTTAAGCAGTATTTCCGCAAAATTGAACTATATTGTAGGCGGTAATAATATGGGGCCAGCAAAGCTTGAAAAAGCACAAAAATTGAACATCCCCGTCATTAGTGATGGCGACTTATTAGAACTATTAAACTGAAGAACGTTTTTTTAAAACATATAGCTTTCTTTAATTGTAACATTTTTGTTACAATTAAAACTTCTATCATATTAGCTTGTTAATATTCGAATATTAACCTTTATTTTTACATTAATATAAATATTGTTACCAAATGAGTAATTATTTACCAATACAACCCGCTATTTTTTGCGAACCTTGCAAAGATTGCGGAGCCCGTCCTGTAGTAGAACAAAGTAAGAACGGCTATGTTGTCAGGTGCCCGCAAGACAAAAAGCACTATAAAACTAAACCCGGATTGGTAGATATAACTGATTGGAATTTAAAGAACAAGGCTCATATGCCATTTGTGGCTTCTCCAAAGCAAAAGGCATCGTAAAAAACTAACAAGAAAAATACAACCAATACAAGGAGAAAGCACAATACTTTCTCCTTTTTTATTTACCGCTATTTTAAGATTTGAGTTTTATTGTTCAGCTAGCCTGTTACTACCTGGTAATAAATAAATTGAACTATTTATAGACTAAAAAACCTCAAAATACTATCTTAGCATTCTTTTAATTATTAAGATGAACAAATTTCACGGAACAGGAGTAGCTATTGTAACTCCGTTTCAAGCAGACGGGCAGGTTGATTACAGTGCGCTTAAAAACCTGATAAATTATTTAATAGATGGTGGGGTACAATACCTGGTATCATTAGGCACCACAGGCGAAACAGTTACACTAAATCAACAGGAGAAGAAGAAGATCTGGGCATTTACTGCTGAGATTGTGGCTGGCCGTATAAATCTTATTGCAGGCATCGGTGGTAATAACACCCTTGAAGTTGTTCAGCAGGTAAAGGAATTTGATACCAATGGCTATGATGCTATATTATCTGCCAGCCCTGCCTATAATAAACCTACACAGGAAGGCATTTACCAGCATTATAAAGCAATAGCACAGGCATCAACGCTGCCAGTTATATTGTATAACGTACCAAGCCGCACAGGCAGCAATGTAAGCGCTGAAACTACTGTACGCCTGGCAAATGATTTCAGTAACATTATCGGCACAAAAGAAGCTTCAGGTAATTTCGACCAGATCAACCAGATCATGCGTGATAAACCGGAAGACTTTTTAGTTATCTCGGGCGATGATCCTGTTACCCTGCCAATGATGGCATTAGGCGCGGTTGGCGTTATTTCGGTTATTGGTAATGCTTTGCCGGTCCAGCTTTCAGAAATGGTTCAGCTGTGTTTGGAGGGCGATTATAAATCGGCACAAAAAACACATTCGCAATTGATCGACTTTACCCGGTTAATGTTTGTTGAAGGCAGCCCCGCAGGTGTTAAAACCGCGTTGAAACACCTGGATATTTGTGGCGATACGCTGCGTTTACCATTAGTGAACGTTAGCGAAGCTACCACGAAAAAAATAATACAGGAAACACAAAATATAACCACAGTAAAAAGCCCGGCTAAATACTAGCCAGGCTTTTTCTAAGTAAAAAATCTTTTTTTCAGGATCCTCCCTATTGTTTGTTTTTTGCTTCCTGAACTTCCAGCCTGATTGATTGGGCCAGATTTTTCAGGTCTTGCATGCCTTTACGAACACGGGTTCCAGCTGCGCTGTTTCCCTTGTTGTAAAACTTGTCAGCATCAGCTTCCAACGATGCAACGAGGTTTTTTACTTCAGTAAATTTTTCCATTTGAATTACTCCTTTTAGTATAATGAGGTTTATTGTTTAACTAAAGCTAATCTAAAATCTTTTTATTTAAAAAAAAATTTTTGCATAAAAAAAATATTGCCTTAGAAGTGCTTTTTTTCCACATTATCAGCCAGATAGCTATATTATTCCGACAATAAATATTAATAATAAAGCAAATTATATTAAATATTTTAAGGTTTCTCTACCAATAATTTAATATCCGCAAGTAAATGATCTAATTATTAAAATAAAGTGAGTTTATAGCCCTAAAATTGCTAAAAAAACTCAATTAAATACGGCTTTAATACAGGCGTAATATGTAGTTAATTAAACATTTTGCAGTATTTCCGGATAATATTTGTGCGTCTTTATTATTAATTCGCCAAACAAAGTATTTGCCCAGGCAAACCACTTGCGGGTAAAGTCGGCCGCATTATCTTTATTGAATGATTCGTGCATAAAACCGGTGCCTGCATGCGTATTTTTCAGCCAGGTAATACATTGGCTTATTTCCTCTTTATTGGTTGATGTTAGCCCCCTGATAATAATACTCATCGGCCATATATAATTCATACCTACGTGCGGGCCACCAATACCTTCGGCTGCCGAACCTTTGAAAAAATAAGGGTTATCCAGACTTAAAACCATGCGGCGCGTGTTCTGGTAAACCGGGTCAGTTGCAGGCAATGAATTTAAATAAGGCAGTGCAAGCAGGCTCGGCACATTGGCATCATCCATAAACGATTGGTTACCGTAACCATCAACTTCGTAAGCTAATACCTTGCCATACACCGGGTGCTCATGCGTGGCGTATTTTTGCAACGCAGCATGTACTTCTGTTGCAAGCGCTTCACATTCATCAGCAGTTGCTTTATCCTTTGCAATGGTATTGAACATCTCTGCCATCTGGCGCAAACTGGCCACAGCAAAATAGTTAGATGGCACCAGGAACGGGAATATCGTAGCATCGTCCGACGGGCGGAAGATAGAGCAGATCAATCCTACAGGCTTAACCGGGTTACCATAACCTCCATTTGGCGCGGTATCGCTCGCTACCTCTGTTTTACGTTGAAAGTGGTATGGGCCTTTTCCACCCTTACGTTGTTGCTCTTTAAAAGTATGCAGGATTGTTTTGCCCGCGTTTTGCCAGTTCTCGTCGAAGAAACTCGCGTCGCCGCTTATTTTCCAATAGTTATAGGCTAACCTTACCGGGTAACACAACGAGTCCACTTCCCACTTGCGTTCGTGCAGTTCGGGTTTCATGGTGGTATTATCGGTATCCCATTCGCTGCCGGTTGGGCCCATGTTAAAGGCGTTGGCATAAGGATCGATCAGCACACATTTAGCCTGCCTGTTTATTACACCAAGGATAAGCTTTTTAAGGGCCGCATCCTTACTAATGAGTGGCAGATAGGGCCAAACCTGTGCCGACGAGTCGCGCATCCACATGGCGTTTATATCGCCTGTAATTACAAAGGTATCGGGCTTGCCGTTAACCTCGGCATAATTAACTGTAGTATCTAATGTATTGGGATAGCAGTTCTCGAACAGCCACGCCAACTCGGGATTTTTTATGCTTGCTTTTATGCTGCTGATGGTTTCCTCAACAGCTTTACTGCTGAATTTACGATCGGCCAGCTTTGGGCGGTGACTTTCAAACTGAATTGGCCCCGAAAACCATTTTGGCTTTAAGCCCGAACTTATCCCTAACGCGGTGATCCCGTTTATCTTTATAAAATTGCGGCGTGTTGTCATATGTATAGAAGTTTGCTAAATTGGTTGGGCTAAAATAAAAAAGCCTTTCGGATATCCGAAAGGCTTTCACAATTTATATTTTTTTCCGCTTAAACAGCAGGTTCACTAACGCTCAAATATACTAACCCAAACTCTGCCCGAAAGTGAGCAAATTGCTATCAGGATCGAGAATTGAAAACTCCAGTTGCATCCATGGTTTATGGTCTAATTCGGTGCATTTAACATTTTGGTCTTTAAAAAATTGGTACAGCGCCTTGATATTATCTGTGCGGACATATACCTGCCCGTAGTTTTCTTTGGGATCGAGTCCCTTAAACTCAAAAAAATGGATCTGTATATTATCTTTTTCTACCATAAGATACCCATCGTAATCAGCGCTTCCAAATTCCTGAAACCCCAATTTGTTCAAATAAAAATCCCTGGTGATGGCCTTATCGCGCATGGGTAGTTTTGGGTTGATATCTGTAAGCATATTGATTATGGGTTATGATTATGCTAATTTACATGATAGTTATAAACTATTGGCATCAATAGAAACAACAAGGCCCGCAAATCAATGATCCGCAGGCCTCAGTACTTTAATATTTTTTCTGCTTAAACAGCAGGCTCATTTACATTCTTATAATGCCCAGCTTTTAGTTTCTCGCCCATCTCGCTGTAAGCATCAAGCGTGCGCTGTACATCCTCTAAGCTGTGCATAGCAGTTGGTATCAGCCTTAGCAATATAATACCACGCGGAATAACCGGGTAGATCACAATTGAGCAGAAGATACCGTAGTTTTCACGCAGGTCGCGGGTTAAGGCGGTGGCTTCATACAGGTCGCCTTTTAAAATAACCGGGGTAACCATGGTGTTGCTTACGCCTATATCAAAACCGCGCTCTTTTAAACCTTTTTGCAGTGTTGTAGCTATCAGCCATAATTTTTCGCGCAGTTCAGGTTGTGCCTTTAACAGTTCGAAGCGCTTTTTTAGACCGATAACCATTGGCATTGGCAATGCTTTGGCAAAGGTTTGTGAGCGCATGTTGTAACGCAGGTATTCAATAATTTCGCGCTTCGCAGCAACAAAACCACCTATACCGGCCATTGATTTAGCAAACGTACCGAAGTAAACATCAACCTCATCAACACAACCCTGCTCCTCGTGCGTACCGGCACCAGTTGGGCCCATGGTACCAAAACCATGCGCGTCATCAACCAATAAACGGAAGTTAAATTTCTTTTTAAGTTCGCTGATCTCTTTCAACTTACCCTGCGCACCCGACATGCCGAAAACACCTTCGGTTATCAGTAATATACCGCCACCGGTTTGCTCGGTTAGCTTAGTTGCGCGCTCCAATTGTTTTTCGCAGCTTTCGATATCATTATGCTGATATACAAAGCGCTTGCCCATATGTAAACGTACGCCATCAATTATACAGGCGTGTGATTCAGCATCATAAACAATAACATCATTACGGTCAACCAGCGCATCAATGATGGATAGCATACCCTGGTAACCATAGTTTAGCAAAAAGGCGGCTTCTTTGCCAACATATTCGGCCAGGTCGTTTTCCAGTTCCTCGTGGTGCCTTGAGTTGCCCGACATCATGCGCGCGCCCATTGGATAGGCCATACCATAATCAGCCGCTGCCTGCGCGTCGGCCGCCCTTACTTCAGGGTGATTAGCCAAACCCAGGTAATTGTTAAGGCTCCAAACCAAATGTTCTTTGCCGTTGAACATCATGTGCGGACCGATCTCACCTTCTAACTTTGGGTATGAAAAATAGCCATGCGACCATTTTTGATGCTGACCGATAGGGCCGCCAACACTTTTTAATATCTTATCAAATAAATCCAAAACGCGATCCTCTTTTTTATGGTGTTAAAAATGCAAATATAGCCCTTTTAAGCAGGCTTAACAAACCCCGTAAATGTAAAAAAACCCTTGCAAGTCAATACAAAGGCTTAGTTCTCAATAATTGGTTTAATTAGTCAACATTATCATGCAGGAATGAATTGTTATTCCTTATTTCTACTTTACCGTCGCTGTCTGGCATCAGGGTAAACCTTGATATCTGGCTTTCGTCAGATGCATGGGTTTCCTGCAGGGCTATTTCCTTACGCTTGTAAGCTGGTGTGTTTTCCATTTCAATAACGTTGCCGCTGCGTTGTTTAATGCTCAAATCTTTTAAGCGCATGATACGCTCGCGTGATTTGCGCAGTTGCTCCTCGATAGATTCATCAGTTTTATGATCATCGGCACCAACAACAGGTGCTGGTTCAGGCTCAGGCATGGTTATCTTTTCTTCAACCACAACCGGGTTAAAATCCATTACCGAATCAGCTATTTTGAAAGTAAATTCACTTTCTTCAGGCTCAACTGCTGCCGGTTCTTCATCCATCAGGTTGTGCCTTACCACACTGCTTCCTGAATCATCTGATTTTGCAAACAGATCAAACAAACCGGTTTGCTTCGGGCCCTGGCCTTGCGGAGTTTGCGCCTCATGTTTTTTCATGTAAGGCTCAGCAACAGCATTCTCCTTTACATGGTTTATAAACTCATTTACCGGTTTCACCAATGGCTGATTTTCAGGCACCAGCATGTTCACAATTTTCTTGCTGCTGATCTCTTTCTCGCGCTCGTCCTTAGTTTGGAAACCTGTAGCTATGATAGTTACCGATAGTTTATCTTCTAAGCTTTCGTCAATACAGTTACCCCATATTAAATCAGCGGCTAAGCCTGCTTCTTCCTGTATGTAGTCGGTAATGATACTCACTTCATCCATGGTTACTTCCTTACTTCCTGAACTAATATTCAGCAGGATGTAACGTGCGCCTTCTATCTCATTATCTTTTAATAATGGCGATGATAAAGCACCCTCAACAGCCTTTAAGGCACGGTTCTCACCATCGGCAGTTGAACTGCCCATGATAGATACGCCGCTGTCTTTCATTACGGTGCGCACATCTTTAAAGTCAACGTTGATATAACCTGGCAAAGTGATTATCTCGGCGATACCTTTTGCAGCTGTGGTCAAAATGTTATCAGCCTGCGCGAAAGCGGAACCTAAAGTTAAGTTGCCGAAGATCTGGCGCAGCCTGTCATTCGAGATCACTAAGAATGAATCGACATATTTTTTCAGTTCTTCCATACCCGCGTCGGCCTGCATTTTACGGCGTTTGCCTTCAAATGAGAACGGGGTAGTGATGATGCCTACGGTTAATATATCCAACTCACGTGCTGCTTTGGCAATAATAGGGCTTGCGCCTGTACCGGTGCCACCACCCATACCCGCTGTTATAAATAACATTTTTGTATTGGTGCCCAGCATTTGTTTTATATCGTCGATATTTTCAATAGCCGAATTTTTTCCAACTTCAGGTATAGAACCTGCTCCCATCCCCTCTGTTAAACTTGCGCCTAATTGTACTTTGTTGGGTATAGGGCTTAACTCCAATGCCTGGGCATCGGTGTTACAAATAATAAAATCAACACCGGTAATACCTTGCTTGTACATATGGTTTACCGCGTTGCCTCCACCGCCACCAACACCAATTACTTTGATGATAGACGATTTTTCTTTTAACATCTCAAACTGCATAATCCTAATTTTCAGTTATATGTGATCTGACGAATAATTAGTTCTCTCTATTGTAATGATACCACTTTTTCCACAAGGTTTTTCCACAATTGTCAATATGTGGAAAAGTCGCCTTCCTGTGCAAAATTATTGCAGGAATTCCTTGTCAGGGATATCGTCCTTTATATAAACTTTAAGCTTCTCAAGCCATGTTGGCTTCTTTTCGGCAACCTTAGTCTCTGTTTTCTTTTTGGCTGCAGGCTGCGGAATATCATCATACTCCATTTTTTGCACACCTTTTATCAACAGGCCAATACCGGTCGCGTACATAGGGCTTTGCAATTCTTCGTATATATTTTTCGGTAACACTTCATTCTTAGCAAGGTGCTCATTAGGGTAACCAATGCGGCAATCCAAACCGGTAACAAACTCCACTAATTGCGATAAATGCTTAAGCTGCGCGCCGCCGCCTGTAACCACTATACCGGCAATCAGTTTCTTTTCGTAGCCTGATGCTTTTATCTCATAATATACATGCTCAACAATCTCTTCCATACGGGCCTGGATAACAAAGGCCAGGTTTTTCACTGATATTTCCTTTGGTTCGCGGCCACGTAATCCGGGTACACATACAATCTCATTTTCTTTGTTCTCTTCAGCCAAAGCCGAACCGAACCTTATTTTTAGCTGCTCCGCGATGTTGCGCATTACCGAACATCCTTCGCGGATATCCTCAGTAATACTATTACCGCCGAACGGGATCACAGCGGTATGCCTGATGATGCCTTCGTGGAAAATGGCGACGTCGGTAGTACCGCCACCTATATCAACCAATACTACGCCGGCTTCTTTTTCTTCATCGCTCAAAACCGATTCAGATGATGCCAATGGCTCCAGTATCAGGTCTACAGTTTCTAAACTTGCCTTGTTAACACATTTAACAATGTTTTTGATAGCCGCGGTCTGGCCCGAGATGATGTGGAAGTTAGCTTCCAAACGTACCCCTGCCATGCCTATCGGATCTTTAATTCCCGGCTCGCCATCAACCGTAAATTCCTGCGGAATAACATGGATGATCCCCTCGCCCGGAGGCATTACCAGGTTAAACATGTCCTCAATCAGTTTATCTATATCCTTACGGCCAATCTCATTGTCAAGGTCACGGCGGGTGATTAGCCCACGGTGCTGCAGGCTTTTGATATGCTGCCCGGCAATCCCTACGTTCACCACCTTGATCTCCACGTTTGATTGCGTGCCTGCTACGTCAACTGCCTGACCGATGCCCTGCACTGTTTTATCGATATTTGATACTACGCCGCGCGTTACCCCCGCCGACTCAGCCTTACCGATACCCAGTACTTCAATCTTCCCGTTTTTGTTACGGCGGCCAACAATAGCACATATTTTTGTAGTTCCGATATCCAACCCTACCACGATTGGCGAACTCTTTTCCTGTGTTAAAACTTTGTCCATATTAATTTTTTATTTGAGATGTATCGTTTGTTGTTATTGCAGAATCAATAGTTGCTTTAATCGAATCCTTAACCCCGTTCTTCGCATTTATTGAGTCCTGTTTGGTCATCACATTTTTTACGCCGATAACCTGGTTAGCGTATTTTATATTAATTGTTTTGTAAGTGTCCCAACCCATTTGCGGCAATGCTTTTTTGTAGAAAGCCAGCAGGTTATGAAACTTCACATCCAGCGAATCCGCATTACCCAGCAAGATGCGCTGGTTGCCTACGCGTGGTATCAGCTCTATTTCATGATCCTTGTTCACATATATCTGCGCTATCTGCGCATCCCATAATGAATCCTTGCGAATGTAATCAGCAGTTGCAAACACCTCGCGGGCTATCTCCGTATGCAGGGTATCAACCTTACCGTTAAATGGCTCACCAATAAAACCATTAGCTGCTAAAACCTGCGCGGTAAAGTTGG
>Ga0116227_10012734_pt1 | contig 13557 bp, 11 predicted proteins | sample S1TSphgellanicum_FD_89693 | JGI IMG/M metagenome (GOLD analysis project Ga0116227, IMG submission 89693) | Host-associated microbial communities from peat moss isolated from Minnesota, USA - S1T2_Fb - Sphagnum magellanicum MG | ecosystem: Host-associated > Plants > Peat moss > Unclassified...
GCGGCGCTTTCTCCTCAACAACTATCTCGGTTTGCTTCTCCTCTTCCGGAATTTCTGTACGTAAACGATTTGTCATTTCTTTACAGCTATTCTTAGTTTTGCACTGCGTGCACGGTTATTATTTTTTATCTCTTCTTCTGATGCCGTGATGGCGCCGCGACTTACCGCCTCGAAAGGTTTCTGGTCGTTACCATACAGATCTTTTTCCAGCTCGCCGCTAAACTTGCCTTTGGCGATGAAGCTTTTAACCAACCGGTCTTCCAGTGAATGGTATGACATGACTACCAACCTACCACCAACGGCCAGCACATCAACCGACTGCTGCAAAAACTCCTGCAAGGCTTCCAGCTCCTGGTTAACCTCGATACGCAGGGCCTGGAAAACCTGCGCCAGGTATTTATTCTCTTTCCCCCTTGGCAGCAATACGGCTATCGCGCTTTTTAAATCAGCGATGGTATTGATCGGGTTATTTAAACGGGCCGTTACTATGGTGCGGGCCAGTGTTTTCGCATTTTGAACTTCGCCATACATACCGAAGATGCGGTGAAGCTCAGCTTCGCTGTAACCATTGATCACATCTTTAGCGGTTTGACTCGCGCCCTGATCCATCCGCATATCCAGATCGGCATCAAAACGGGTTGAAAAACCACGTTCGGCTTTATCAAACTGATGTGATGAAACACCCAGATCGGCCAGTATGCCATCCGCCGGAACCGCTCCGTGCAAACGGCAAAAGTTTTTTAAGTATTTAAAATTCTGATCAACCAGTTCAAAACGCTCATCATCAATCGTATTTGCCTGCGCATCAACATCCTGATCAAAGGCTACAAGCTTGCCATCCTTACCCAAGTTCTTTAATATCTCGCGAGAGTGACCACCGCCACCGAAGGTTACATCTACATAAACACCATTCGGTTTGATATCCAAACCATCGATGCACTCCTGCAACATAACCGGGTTATGGTAATTACTCACCTGCAGCCCTCCTACCTAAATTACCCATTACCTCTTCGGCCAGGTTGGCGAAGTTTTCGGGCTCGTTATCCATTTGAGAATCGTAAGCTGATTTGGCCCAAACCTCAATTTTATTAAACTGACAAGCCAGCACCACTTCGGCATCAATACCCGCATAATCCAACAAAGCTTTTGGCAAAAGCACTCTTCCGGCAGCATCGGGCATCAACTCCGAAGCGCCGCGGGTAAAATATCTTATAAATTCACGCGTCTTTTTTTCGTACTGGTTAAGTTTCGCCAGGTCATCCACTATCTTATCCCATTCTTTTCGCTCGTATATCACCAGGTGTTTTTCGAAGCCACGATTGATCACAAGACCCTCTTTCTCAGCTCCGGGGAGCTGTTTTTTGAGGCCAACGGGAATCATCATCCTCCCTTTGGTATCTAGTTTACAATCAAATTCTCCTAAAAAATGGGACATAAGTACACTTATCCAAAATTTGTTAGGTAAAAGTAGAAAAACATTCCACAAATTTCCACTTTCTCCCACCAAAAAGTTTTCAACAAATATTTGAGGTATTTTGCTCCCACTTTGGTGTTAGATTACACCGATTGGAGGTTGATTACGATGATTAAAAAAGGGGATTTGTGGTGGGAGAAAGTGGTGATAGACGCTTTATTTTTTGATAATAAGGTGGATTTTTTGTATATTGTAGGGAATAGAATCAAGATGCGAGAATCAGGAATCAAGATCTTTGAAATACCGAAGATACCTAAGTTTTGTTATTGCGGTTATCGCATAGGGGTTTGGCCTTTGCGCTTCATGCTTCGAGTGCCTCAGCATGACACCCCGCGCTCTTTTTGAAAATACCGATGAATACCGACAAATTGCGATTATTGAATTGTTAAACGTAGACTTTTATGATGGGATGCTGAAACGAGTTCAGCATGACGGTTTGAGTGAAAATACCGATAAATACCGACAAAATTGTTATTGTGGTTATTCCGTAGGTAAAGCTTTTGCAACTTTTAAAAAGTTGCAAAAGCTGGAAAAGGCATATTTACAATACCCTAACGCTTAGGTAGCTTGGGTGTAGTTTTGAGGTGTAGACTTTGTGCGTGGCCTTTTTAAAATCGGACTCATTGGCTTTCATGATGTTGGTGAAAACCTGCGGGTTACGATCGATTAACGGGAACCAAGTGCTTTGTACCTGAACCATAATGCGGTGGCCTTTTTTGAAAGTGTGAAGTACATCCTGCAGTTCCCAGTTTACGGGGGTTACCGTACCGGGAATAAAGGGTACCGATTTATCAAAAGCCTGGCGATATTTGCCGCGCATAGGCTCGCTGCGTACCATTTGCTGATAACCTCCCATTTTTACATTTGGGGCGGTCCATTTGGTATTTGAGGCGGTATCAGGGTACACATCCAATACTTTGACAACAAAGTCGGCATCGGTACCGGTTATGGATACTTTGAGGTTGGCCCAGATGTTTCCGGCTATAGTTACGTCATGATCTAATACTTCAGTTTGATAGGTTAGCACATCTTTACGATCGGCTAAAAAGCGTTGATCGGCGGTCATGTATTCGCGCTGCATACCGCTGGTTTGATCACGATCGGCAACGAACGGTACCGGATTATTGGGATCGGACTCGTATTGGTCGAAGGTGTTTTTAACCGAAGTTGGTGCAGTGAACGATAGCTTGCCTCCCGGAAGAAAATACAGCTTTTTCTGTTGAGCCTGTACCGGTGGCCATGTTTGATAGGCTTTCCATTTATTAATACCCGTTTGAAAGGTGTTGACCTTAGCTACATTGCGCATAGGAGTACCTTTAAGGTAATGGCTAAAGAATTTGAATTCGATGCTATCACGATAGAACGGGCCGGTGGGGCCGCCAAAATCAACATCGCCTAAGTGATCGCCAGCGCCGCGTGCCCAGCCGCCATGCACCCATGGGCCCATGGTAAAGTAAATTGGTGTTTTAGGATTATTTTTAACCAATGTTTTATAGGTATTGATGGCACCGTATAAATCTTCGGCATCGTACCAGCCACCGGTTACCAATACGGCGGTTTTAATATTGTGCAGGTGGGTTAATACGTTACGGGCTTTCCAGTGCACATCGTAATCGGGATGGTTGATCATTTCGCTCCACAGGCGGATGGTATCTTTGTAATACTTATCGTTGGTGTTTTTCATCGGGCCCATCTTCATGAAGAAGTCGTAACCGTCTTTAGTGCCAATATCGAAACTGTTTCCGCGACGCTGGGTGGGTTTATCATCCTGACGATTGGTGAACGATGGGTAGAAATCAAAGTTGGCAACCAGGAAGAAGGCTCCGTTGTGCCAGCCATCATCGCGCCATAAATCGGCAATAGGCGCCTGAGGTGATGCCGCTACCAATGCAGGGTGGCGACTTAGCAAGGCGGTGGTGGTGTAGAAACCTGGATACGAAATCCCCCAAACGCCCACTTTGCCATTGTTATTCGCTACGTTCTTTAATAGCCAATCAATAGTATCATAGGTATCGGTGCCTTCGTCAACATCCTTATTGGTTTTGTGTACTTCGAGTTCGGGAGTCATTTCCTCATAGATGCCCTCGCTCATGAAGCGACCACGAACGTCCTGGTAAACAAAGATGTAGCCATCGTGCGTGTAGGTGGATGATGGGCCGAGCGATGGTCTGTATGCATCGGCACCATAAGGCGCTACGCTGTAACAGGTACGGTCCATCATAAATGGATATTTTTTGGTTTTATCTTTAGGAACATATACCTGAGTGAATAGCTTTTTACCATCGCGCATGGGGATGTTGTACTCAAACTTTTGATAGTTATCCTTAATGTATTGCGCATCTGGACCAAAGCCCGGCCTTTGCGCAAACGCGGCTACGGCTATTACCAGGCTGAGTGATAAGAGGAGATATTTCTTCATCGTGAAATCAGTTATGGGGTTAAAAATAGCAATTATATGGTACAAAAAAAGGCGAACCAAATGGTTCGCCTTCTAATACACATTTTCAAATGAGCTTATTCGTTTATCGCTTTAACACCCGGTAGTTCTTTACCTTCCATGTATTCCAACAAAGCGCCACCGCCGGTTGATACATAGCTAACTTCTTCGGTCAGGTTAAATTTAGCTACTGCCGCGGCAGAATCACCACCACCGATCAAAGAGAAAGCGCCGTTTTCAGTCGCTTTAACTACAGCATCGGCAATAGCGCGGGTTCCTTTTTCAAAACTTTCCATTTCGAAAACACCCACTGGGCCATTCCAAAGAATGGTTTTTGAATCTTCGATCACCTTGCTAAAAGCGGTGATAGTATCAGGGCCGATATCTAAACCCATCCAGCCGTCTTTGATATCTTTGGTTGGCGATACGCCGGTATTGGCATCGTTAGCAAATTTATCGGCTACAATGGTATCAGTTGGCAAGTATAATTTTACGCCTTTGGCTTTTGCTTTTTCAACGAGTTCGTTAGCCAGATCTAACTTATCAGCTTCTAATAATGAGTTGCCAATGTTACCGCCCGCGGCTTTAGCAAAGGTATAAGCCATACCGCCACCTATGATGAGGTTATCAACTTTATCCAGCAGCTTTTCGATCAGCTGAATCTTATCCGAAACCTTTGAGCCACCCATAACAGCAGTGAAAGGTTTAGCAGCGCCGTTCAATATCTTTTCGGCATTGGCTAATTCGCCAGCCATCAGGTAACCAAAGTATTTGGCGTCAGGGAAAAACTGAGCAATGATAGATGTTGAAGCATGCGCACGGTGCGCGGTTCCGAAAGCATCATTTACATAGATATCGCCCAACTTAGATAACTTTTCAGCGAAAGCTACATCACCTTTTTCTTCTTCTTTGTAAAAACGAAGGTTTTCTAATAACAGCACTTCGCCTGGTTTAAGGTCTTTTGCTTTTTTGGCAGCGTCTTCGCCAATGCAATCATCGGCAAACTCAATTTGCTGACCCAACAGATCGGCCAAGTGAGGTACAATATGTTTCAGTGAGTATTTATCGGTCGGACCATCTTTTGGACGACCTAAGTGCGACATCAGGATCACTGAGCCACCATCCTGCAAGATCTTTTTGATGGTTGGCAAAGCGGCCGTCATCCGGTTATCGTCGGTTATGTTAAAGCTATCATCTAGAGGCACGTTAAAATCAACCCTGATAAGGGCGCGTTTTCCTGAAAAGCTGATCTGATCTATTGTTTTCATAAGTGTTTTTACGGGTCAAAAATTGTAAGTCGCCAAATTCCGAAATAATTGGTACATATAAAAAGTATATGGAATATTTGTTTCAATAAGCGTGGATAAATTAATGGCATAAGCATTGCATAACTTTAAGCAGATTTAGTGAACAGCATGAAAAACTACTTATATATCCTCCTATTTATTGCCCTGACATTTAACGCCTGCACCAAAGAAAGCAGTAACAGTTATATAAGCTCAAGCCGCACAACCGCCAGTACTACTACCACAACAACAACCGGTGTTTCAACCAGGAACGGAAGCGGTGGCACAACAACGGCAACACCTGTAAACGCTACAACCATTAACAATGCCAACCAAATTGTTAAAGTAAGCCTGAATAACAAAACCTTAACCATGAACTATTACGAAAACATTAACCTGTTAATACGTAAGGATAGTTTGGCAAAATCGTACTCTATTATATTTAATGAGGATTTTAAGAGCACACAGTTAGGGAAATACAACTATACTATAGTTGGTAAGGGCGGTACGGTAACTACCAATTATGCTGAAAGTAATTTAAATAATGTTACCATAAGTGGCACTAAAGATACCACAATGAATAGTGTAGTTTACACCAAGATCTCGTTCAACCGCAACTTTATATTTACAGGAACATTCAATACCAGCACCGAGGCCGGCGCGCAGTACGACTACCTGATTAACAACAAAGAAACCATTTATTTCTCTACTTACATGAACACCACTACAGGAGTTTCGACAACTGTTAAAAGTGGGACGCCTTTGGTGTACACATCAAATTGAGCAAGTTTTGACCCATTTTTTGGAATAATTTCCACACCTCGTTAAAAGCTGCAATTAACTTGGTGCGTCTATTGAATTTTTAAATACATGGCATGGTGCAGACCAATACCCGGTACTTCAAACTCTGGCGATACGATTTCGAAACCAATACTCTCGTAAAACTTCAATGCCTTTTTACGGGCATTGCACCACATGTAGTTGGCTTTTTGTCCGCGCAAATAAACAATGGCAAAGTTGAGCAATTGGTTACCTATGCTTTTGCCCCGGTACTCTTCCAACGTAGCCATACCACGTAACTGATAACCCTGGCCTTGAAATTCACCATAACTTTCGGGATGAAAAGATGCTACACAAACCAATGTATCGCCATCAAAATATCCCAGATGGAAAACACCTTCCACATCATCCGAAGGGAACCGCGGCTGCCCGGGTGGCATTTTACCTTCGCGCAACACAATGTTGCGCACATCAAAAACTTGTTCTAAAGGTATAAACTTGATCATTTCAGTCGGCTTATTTCTTCAACCAAATTAGCTAAACGGCTTGAATAACCCATTTCGTTATCATACCAGCCAACTACTTTTACCAAACCACCAACTACCGATGTCAGTTGCGAATCGAATATACAGCTATGTGGATTATCCAGAATATCAACCGAAACAATAGGATCTTCTGTATATTCCAACACGTTCATCATCCCATTTTGAGATGCTTTTTTGAAAGCCGCGTTGATCTCTTCAACAGTAGGCGTTATCTTCAAACTACAGGTAAAATCTGTAAGCGAGCCATTCAATACAGGTACTCTTATACCTGCGCCGCCTAATCTGCCCAGCAAATGCGGGAAGATATTTGTGATAGCCTTAGCCGCGCCAGTTGTAGTTGGAATGATAGATGCTGATGCGGCACGAGCTCTGCGCAAATCTTTATGCGGTGCATCGTGCAGGCTTTGATCGCCTGTCATGGAGTGTACGGTAGTGATGTAACCATCAATAATTCCCCAGTTATCATCCAAAACCTTCACCATAGTGGCTACGTTATTTGTAGTACACGATGCATTAGAGAGTATCGGCGAACGCAAATCAACCATACCATCGTTCACACCTAAAACTACCGTCGGGATATCTTTATTGGTAGCCGGTGCCGATATAATTACTTGTTTTGCACCCGCTGTTAAATGCTGTGTAGCGCCTTCGCGGGATGTGAATTTACCTGTAGATTCGATAACCAGATCGATACCCAAATCCTTCCAGGGTAAATTTAAAGGCTCTTTTTCGGCGTAAACACGGATAGCTTTTTGATTGATGATCAGGTTTTGCTCATCAAAACTCACCTCGCCTTTAAAGCCGCGATGTACAGAATCGTACTTAAACAAGTGAGCAAGTGTGGCGGTATCTGTTAAATCGTTAATGGCAACAACCTCAACATTGGGGTTCTGCAAAACCGACCGTAAAAATATCCTACCTATCCTGCCAAAACCATTTATAGCTATCTTCATTACATCAATTATTCAGGGGGCAAAGGTATAAAGAACAATTGTAATCAATGTAACTATGCTGTAAACTCCTCCCCTTTGTCAAAAGTAATATCAGCACTCAACCACGATCCTTTGGTTTTAAAATCTACAGCGTTGGCCGCCTTGTGTAAAAAGGTAACTTCGTACTCTTCAAAATCTGTTGGCAGGTCTTCTTCAATCTGCAAACCATCATCCCAAACCTTAAATTTATACTCGTATTCAGCCTTTTTTTCCTTCCGGCGATTCTCATCTATGGTATGGGTGTGGGTACAATAAGCCAAAGTATTCTGGCTTAACTCTGCCTGCCAGGCCATCCAATACACTCCCGGATCGGTATCCAGGCCGCTGTCTTTAGCATAATTATATATTTTAACAATGGCGTTAAAACCAAATCCTTTGGGCAATACTTCAGGGGTGCTTTCCAGGTAAGCCAGTAAATCGTTCCCGTTTTTAATAGACGACGGACTTAACTCCGGCCGTAACATAGCCACTTTAATAAAATACGTCAAAAACTTTTTGGTGGCATTGAGCTTTTCGGCTAATAGCTTGCGTTCTTTTAAAGTTAAGGTATGCATAATTGTTTTTGAGTTTAAGTGCAGTTGTAACAATAGATTACTCATTTAGTTCGCTTAACCAATATATAATTATAAATGGCATTGGTTTTGGTTATCATTATGCTTTCGCAGATCAAATTTCAAACGTATATTTAAACCATTAACAATACCCTTATATAAACATGGCCGGTACCAATACCTCTGCAAAGCGAAACATATCTATTGATTATTTACGGGGCCTTGCCGCCACAGGTATTTTATGCTACCACATGTACCTGTTCAACTTTGGCGAAGCCGATTCATCATCCATCTTAGCCAAGATCAAAATTTATGGTGTTGCCATATTTTACGTCATCAGCGGTTTAACGCTTAGCATTGTCTACTTAAATAAATTAGAATTCAACAAAACCAGCATTACCGATTTTTACTTTAAACGGGCCGTACGGGTTATTCCATTACTATGGCTTGCTACCATTTTACAGGTATTGATTGATTCTAACCACGGCTGGCCGCCTTTAAAAAAGATAGCTACCAATATTACCGTGTTTTATGGATCGTTTAAACCCAGCACCTTTTTAGTTGGCGGCGCATGGTCAATCGGGAACGAGATCCTGTTTTACTTGCTGTTCCCTATATTGGTATGGCTCATTGTTAAAAATATCAAGCTATTTTATTTAGCCTTAGTGGTTATCGCGTTACCTTTCTTTTACTACACCTTCAAAGGCCTAAACCCGGCTATAACCTTAGGGCATCAATGGGATACCTATGCTAACTCGTTCGATCAGTTTATTTATTTCGCTATCGGGATAGCATTCGGAACCTTCCAACCGGCGTTTGCCAAATTTAAAAACTACCTGCCGGTGTTCATCATCATATTCATACTGCTGTTTGCTTATTATCCCGTTACCGGCGAACCTATACAATTGGTTGTTGGCCCTACCCGCATCGCGCTAAGCATACTAACTATTGCCGTTTGCTACCTGTTCTACAATTGCGATTTTGAATTTCTGCCCGGTTTTATTAAAGCCATATTAAAGTTTTTGGCCGAATGCAGCTACTCCATTTACCTGCTTCACCAGGTAATTTATGCTGGTTTACAACGCTTTGTTCATGGCACCCCTGTTGTTATGATCTCGTTAACCGTAACCCTTACTTTAATTTTAAGTTATATTAGTTACAATTATTTCGAACTTTTTTTCATGAATTGGGGTAAAAGGTATGTACAGAAAAAACGCACCGATAAACTGGTAGCTTCCGCATTTTAATATGGAGCTTTCTCCTTTACCGGTTGCCAATTACAACCAAATGAAGAAAAAGCATCTTGTTATCATCTTCCTATTTTTAATAATAGGTATAGCCTCTATCAAAGCCTACAAACACTTTTCAAGGAACGATCATAACATCGCGGCGGCTCTTGTTGGCGTGCCCGTGCCATCCATGGTGAGTAAGTACCCGGTTAAGCCTAACGCCATTCGCAATATGTTTGGCATCAATTGCTACGAGTGGAACTTTCTGAACGACCCCAATAACAACAATGATGCAAGTCACATTTACCAGCCAAAAATGGAGGTGATCAAAAGCTTCACCGGCGTGCGCCATTATATGGATTGGAGCAAAATAGAAGCTACCGAAGGCAGCTACACCTTTAACCCAACCAATAACGGCGGCTGGAATTTCGACGCTATTTACCAGGCTTGCAAGAGCGCGGGCATCGAAGTATTGGTATGCCTTAAAACTTGCCCCGGATGGTTAGTGAAAGATTTTCCGCCTAATGAGCAGGATGCAGAAAATGTTCCGGCTCCTTACGGTGCAAATCATAGCGATCCGGCATCATACATCGCACAGGCCCGTGCAGGCTTCCAGTTCGCGGCACGTTATGGTTATAACACCAAGGTTGATCCGGCTCTGGTTAAAGTAAGTACGCGCCAGCGCTGGCATGGCGATCAGGTGAATGAACTTAAAATAGGTATGGGCCTCATCAAATATATTGAATGCGACAACGAGCGCGATAAATGGTGGAAAGGCAAAAAAGCCCAGCAAAATGGCCACGAATATGCCGCTAACCTATCTGCTTTTTACGATGGTAACAAAGGCAAACTGGGTAAAGGCGTTGGCGTTAAAAATGCCGACCCAAGCATGCAAGTGGTAATGACAGGCCTGGCTACCGCCGACGTAAAGTTCGTAGCCGATATGATTGACTGGTGCAAACAAAACCGCGGCTACAAACCCGATGGCAGCATCGATCTGTGTTTTGATGTGATCAACTACCACTTTGCGCCAAACGATCATAAATCGCATGTAAACGGGCAGGCTACACGCGGCATAGCGCCGGAGCTAAGCGAGGCAGGCGAAGTTGCCGATGGCTTTGTATCTCTCGCCAACAGCCTCAAACAGCACCCGCCGGTATGGATCACCGAAACCTGTTACGATATTAACCCGGGCAGTCCGCAACGCGCCGGGGCCATTGCCGGTAAATCGGCAGAAGAAGTGCAGGGCGATTGGTTGCTGCGTGCTGCCTTACTCTACAACCGCCACGGCATAAAACGCGCTTTTTACTACCAATTGTTTGATGATAATACCAGCGCCATCCAATACAGCACATCCGGCCTGGCCGATGAGAAAACCCTGGAGCGCCGCCCCGCTGCCGACTATGCCCTGCAGGTTACCAAACTAATGGGCAATTACGAATATAAAGCTACTATCAGCCAGGATCCATTAGTAGATGTGTACCAACAAGGCAGTAAAAAGATGTACGTACTGCTCATACCCGACGAAAAAGGCCGTACGGGCAATTACACACTCGACTTAGGTACCGCCAAAAACGTCATCATCCACCCATTAAAAATTGGTGCTACCAGCATGGAAAGCGTTAAACAACCAACCACTAACGGCAAATTCAACATGCCCGTTACCGAAACACCCATATTTGTAGAAGCCGAGTAAAGGGGGAATAAGGGGGATTTTAAAGAGTTTAAATTTACCCATTATTCTATTTCGGGGGGGGGGATAAAGTAGGAATATTTTCACTCTCTAAATCGTCATCCCGAATTCATTTCGGGATCCCATAAGACGGGTCTATACAATGCACATTAGAGGGGGGGGATAAAGTAAGATCCCCACCAACAAATGCTCATCAATTTGTGTAATTCGCTCTAATTCGTGTAATTAGTGTTCATCACGAAGATACCTAATTCCCCAATCAAACTGGAATACCAGAATACCCCCAATAACTAAGCAGGCTTAACCGGACTACCGATCCAGTCCGTTTCCGGCGATAAAGTTTCCCCCTTCATCACCAGCGACAAGGCATCAATATTACAATCGTTACCAATATCGCTATCATACAAAATGATACTCCTCGCGGCAATACTCGTTCTCGATCCAATCTTTACCGGACCAATTTTCATCACCCTGTCTTCAAACAAATGCGTTTGTGGGCCGCAATCTTCATTCAGCGCCACATCATCTCCCATCGTAATCATATCATGTTCTGTAAAATCGGTTGTGTTCAGCCAGGCACGGTCGCCAATTTTCACACCCATCAGGCGTAAAAACATAGGTAGCCAGGGCGTTCCTCTCAAAAAATCCAGCAAAAACGGAACGGCCAACGCTTCGTAAGTTGATGTCACCGCTTCGCTTCGCCAAACCAGCCAGGTCCACATCGGTTTTTGGCGTGGGGTGTATTTGCCGATGAATACCCATTTCAATAGCATGGTGAGCATAAAAGAAGGCATCCCCATATAGCATAAATAGTACATCGGGAACTCCACAATGATCTTCCACAGCGGCTCATCCACAACCAAATCGTGCGCGTAAGCGATGAATAATACCGTAAAACAAATGATAGCCGTTTCCGGAAGAATGATGCGGATAAACTCTACCGTACCACGGGCCAGCCTTCTGCGTTTTTTTGGTGTGATGGTCAACTCATCAGGGTAAGTCTGACTGCCTTGTCTTCTCGGCATTCCGATAGCCGGCGAGCCAAACCAATCGCGGGTGTTTTCATCCTGCAATTGCTCTTGACTTGGCGGAGTCGATAACACCCCAACCAGCATATTACTGGGCAACTCATATCCTTGCGGGATCAACGCGCTGTTACCCACAAAGCTGCTATCGTTAATAATCGTCTTTTCCAATATTAATTGCTGTCCGCGCACATCAGCCTCTCCCAAAGTTACCGCGTCGGCAATAAACGCTCCAGAACCTATTTCCAAAAGCGGATGCGTTACGCTACTGGCTGTAGATACCTCGGTATTTTTACCCACCTTGGCACCAAGCAACCTGAAGAATGTAGACACATACACACTCGCGAAAATGGGATGCAACACGATCAAACATAGCGACATTAGCTGATCGGCCATCCATTTGCGGACATAGAGCATACTATAGATTGGATATTTACCAGGCTTAATACCACGTTGTAATAATCGCGTCAGCAAAATAGTTTCGAGCGCGAACAGTACGATATAAACCGTTGCCAGCACAGGCACCAGCCACAAATAAGTAAAATCATAATCATCGGCGGCGTTATCCAATTTATTAACCGCGATAATGGTTGGGATAAGTGGCAGCAAAATAATGAACGGGAACAAAAATACCATCAGCATAAATATCAGCACATACTTACGACGCATTCCGCGCGATGTAAATAGCGGCTGTGGCAAATCTTCTATCTTCTTGGTTTCTTTCAATTGCGCCGGACTACCATGCCAAACCTCTCCCGGTTTGATCACCTTACCGGCCGATAAATGGCTCAAATCCTGCAATTCCGTCCACTCTTCCATCCTGGCTCCGCCCGATATAACAGCACTACTCCCTATATAAGCATGGTCACCAATATATATGCTGCGCAATTTGAGCATGCCATCCTCAACAAAGGCATTATTCAATACCACTTGCGAGCTAATGCTCACATCTGTACCAATGGTTACTAAATCTTCCGCGCCAATGGTGAGCGAACTTAGTTGGGCGTCGGCCGCCACAGTAACACCCAGTATCCTCAAAAATTTAGGATACAGCGGCGTACCATTCAAAAACTGAACGGGCAATATTCCCAGCATCTTTTTCACAAACCACCAGCGGAAATAGTAGCTTCCCCATAGCGGGTAATCACCTTCCTTCATCTTACCAATTACTAACCATTTAGTAACAATAGCGGTAGCTGTAAACAATGGTGGGATGATACAAAATAGCGCAATGGCTATCAAAACACCAAAACCCATGTTATCTGTTTCCTGCTCGGTGTAGTAATAGCCCAGGTAAGGCGCAAATATCTCCACCGCGAACATGCCGTAAATAATACCCAATGCCAGCGTTTGCCCAAACCAGCATAGTAGATATTTCCAGGTTTCTATTTTAAAATAAGTACGTTGCTTCTTCTCGGTCTTAACGTTGGCTTCCCAGTTCTCAATCAAATTACTGAGTGGCCGATGCAAGTAAATATCTTTTAACGAGGCCTGCGGAATACCTGCATCCCTCCTTAACCTTGATACTAACGAAGCTGCCAGCAA
>Ga0116227_10012735_pt1 | contig 13554 bp, 10 predicted proteins | sample S1TSphgellanicum_FD_89693 | JGI IMG/M metagenome (GOLD analysis project Ga0116227, IMG submission 89693) | Host-associated microbial communities from peat moss isolated from Minnesota, USA - S1T2_Fb - Sphagnum magellanicum MG | ecosystem: Host-associated > Plants > Peat moss > Unclassified...
GATCACGGCGCCGACGGCATGCAGTCCGTATACGAGGTTGCGTCGGGTATCAGCCACGCCCGCCGCGCCCGCCGCGTCCCCCGCCCCCCCCCCCCCCCCCCCCCCGCTCCCGCCCCCCTTGCACATGGGATGGGTAGGAATTTTCCAGAATTTTTATTACTAGAGACCATTAGGGGTTGTAACTTGTAACCGATGTGGTGTGGGTATGGGTACCCGCTAGCTATGGTGGGTAAGAATTAAGAACCACTAGTTTCCGTGCCACTTAGTAAGAACAAGTGGAAAAACCCGTAATGGGAACCTGGTTTTGTTTTCTTAAAGAACAAGACTCGGAACGGGGTCTCCAATTCTAAACCGGGAACCTTCACCTAGTCCCAAGGGACACCGGCTTCTTGTGATTCCTTGTGTACTAAGTATCTTTTGCAACTTTTTCAAGTTTTGACTATTTCCGTTCATTCATCGTGTGTGATACACATGTGGGTGGTGGAGGAGTCTACGTACTAAAATTGATTTTCTTCCTCATGAACCTAAATTAAAAACTCCAATGTAATCACAAAAATTATTTTGAAGAAAAAATAATTATAGGTCAAAACCAACATGTTCAATAAAAAATAATTATAGGTAAAAACCAACATATTCAATCAATTTTAGAATACAAAATTAAGCATTGAAATCTAGTCCAATTGAGTGCATCTTGACATGAAAGTGTTCAAAAAACATGATCCAAACAACATTAGAAAACAAGACAATTCTTTTTTTGGAGTTGAAGGGAGTAGTTAGCATATTGTTGATGAACATGCAAAAATATAATTCATCGGGTTAGAGCTACAAAGGATTAAGCCACTTTGAATTCTTTATCGAGTTGAAGTGTATATAATGGATTTCTATGTACATTTTAAAGCAATGACAACATGATCAAGGGGTGTAGAGCTTTTGTTAGGTTCACTAAGGTATGGAACAAAGACTTGATGTGTGTACAGCATACATAGGTGTAACTCTTTGAAGTTGAACTCTCTTTTTCGTGTATGGTGGTGTTTCAATGTTTTCATTTGACAAAAAGAATCAATCCAAGCAAAAAGACCAAATCAATGGTACTTAAATGGCATAAGCATATTGCACAAGCATTAAGAATTTTCTCTTGCCTTTGCTTCTTGGATATGATACCTTGTCTCTTCTTGATTAGGTCTCCATGCCTGTGGTGTATTGTATGTGGGATGCTAAATTCCCCTAATGACCAAGTCTGGCCAACCAACGGGTTGTTTGGGCTTGTTTTTTTTTTGCTTTGCATGATTTTGCATGAGCTTGTCCTTTTGTGCCATGCTTTGAATTGTGTGGTTATGCTTGTTTTGCATCCTTAAGAATTTTTTTTGTGATTATGCATATTGAAAAATGCTTGTATCTCATGTTGTGTTTTTGGATGAAAAGTGATATACATCCATCTATAGGTTGTTTCATTAATGTCTGCTAACTAGCAAGAGGGCAATGGTTATTGGATACACCTTCATTATTCCCCATGATGAGGGCCTTCTTGCCAGCTACCTAATCCCTATTACAAATCTTTTGGGGGTGGGAAAGTGTATTATGGAATGAGCCTAGTAGGGCCCATTCCACCTTGGAATGGGCCATCAAGTTTAGTAGGGTGACCCATGTTGTTCCCATGGGAGGTAATGGGTTCTAGATCATAACCAATGTCCCCCAACCACATTAGATGGTGGGGTCTAACTAAGTTCCATCCATTAACCAATGTTCTCCAACCAGTTACTCACAATAATTGGTTCTAGAGCATTAACCAGTGTTCCCCATCTTTTGATTTCTCATCTCCCAAGTTGGATTGGTGAACCAGAAGTGGGTTGAGAAGATGATTATTAATGGTTTTTTAGGGAGAAATTTTGTTGTTTTTTCCACCAAATAACCGGGAAAATATTGGAGAAATATGTTTTTCCCAGTGTAAATTCAAGTAGTAATTTCAGTAAAATATTTTTGGATAAATTTGCAAAATTTTTATATCACAAAATTGAAATTGGAAAATACCCAAATGACTTCGTGTCTCATCCAACTTTCTGATGCTGCATCATTAGCTAGCAACCCAAGAGGGATTTAGCATGTCTAAGTAGTAAACAAATTAGTTTAGAAAAATGATACCAAACTAAAATCAGACTCCAAATGTGTCTAATTTTTTTTCCAAATAGTGTTACCCAAAATCTGGTGATTTTTTTTGAGAGAAAAAAGGGAATTAATACTTCAACAGAATATTCCAAGTGTTTCAATTTTATTTTTCACATTTTGGCTAAATTTCACACCCAAAACAAAGTTCTGGTCCCATCTATGGAAAAGCCCTAAAATCTAAGTAGGCCAATTTTGCACATGTAACTAACTATATTGTAAATTTGGTGTGAAATCTTTGGGAAGATGTGGGAGCCTTGGATCTTTTTAAACACTTAAAATGGTTAGATAATTTCAGAAATGAATGAAATGATGTAACAAATGAAAAATGTATGTAGTAGTATCATCCCTAAAAACCAATGGAAAAAAAAATGCTCGAATTTGGAAATATTCCACACCAAGTCTACATATGTTGAACAATTTTACAATGACCCTTGTTTTTGCAAAACTTTATGATGAATTAATAATATGTCTCGGTCTGGAATCAAAAGATTTGAAGAATTGGATAACTTGTGGTTGTGATAACTTAAGAATTTTAATACCCAAGAAAGACATGCATCATGTGGCACATGATGAGCTTTGAATATTTGGATTAGAACACTCTAATTAGTTGCTTGCATGGACAATTTAAGGTTTAATTTAGCCCTGTAATTGGGATAAAGAATGAATCGGGTGGGCTTCTTTTGCTTCAATGTTCAATTTAAAGAAATTGGAAAATTGAGATTCAATTGGTAATTTTTGGTGATTATGGCTATGATTTTAGTGCCAAAATTTGAAATTAGTGGGTTAAATTAGTGTGATTAGTTCAGGGTTTCAGGTTAGAGTGCTCTCCTGAATTTAGGGAAAAATATAAAATTTCAGTTAGTTAAACGGTTTTAATGTGGTTGTGGTAATTAGTGTGGTTGAACCATGTGATTCATTTGTTGGCCATGGCTACCAAGGCAAGGATATTGTGTTTAGATTCATTATAAAGTATAGTAGCTTAAGGGATTTTGGACGCTAGGTAATAAATAGGTTTAGTTGTATATGAGGATTTTTGATGTTTTGGATTGTGTTGAAAATTGAGATTAGTTATAATAGAGTTATAATATATTGAAGGATTTTGGTTTCTTTTAGAGGATTTTTTGGAAGATTATATTTTTAGATGGTGAAATATTTGAGTTTCCATAATTCTTCTTCTACCTTAAGATACTTTCTAATATAAATGGCAAGGCTGCAGTGTGACACACACCACTCATGGTTAATTAGTGAGGTGAGTGTTTTGGTTTGCAAATTTATTTGGAAACTTTCGGAGTCAATTACACTAATTAATCTACTAATAACAAAGCCAAGTTTTATAGCAAGAAGGAAAAACACAGGATTAGCATTGAAGTCCGAGTAGTGATAAAATCATGTATGTGCCCATAATTATTAGCATGGTGAGGGCTCTATTAACTCATGTGAAAATTTGTAATTAGTTAAAATTCAACTAACCTGAACACAATAATAACCTTTTTTTTTTGGGGGTGGGGTTGAAATTCTTTCTTCTTGAAATCCAATTAGTAGAAGTAATTAGTTAACTAATTAAAGCTAGCAGCTTTTTTCTGTTTTCAAAGCCAAAAATAAATAGGATTCAAGGCGAGAGAGAGATCCAAGACATGCATGCAGATTAGAAGGTGCCAATTAATTAGCGCATGCTAGAAAATTAGTCTAATCTCTGTTCAACTTTCCCTGATTTTTTTACATGTAAACTAATTAATCAAAGATTAGTTGAACAGAGATTAGACTAATCTAGCAGTTTTAATTTCTCATTAGAGTACTAACAAGTAATTTAGTTCACTGTAAGACAAGAAAAAACACATGATTAGCAAGCAGGATTAGCAGATTGTTGTGCTAATTAGCGAGCCGGATCCATCAGAATTCAACACTTAAAGTCTAAGAGTAGTAGGAGTAGTAGAAGTTGTTGTTGTCGTCGTTGTTGTTGCAGCAGATGATGACGAGATTCCGGTGATGAGTTGCATGCCGCTTGCAGTGTCCTCGACAAGACAATCTCTGAAGTAGGGAGCGACAGCTACAACGGAGGTGCCATGGAAGTCGGGATCATTTGGACACTCGAATGCCTTTTGTGGTAAGTGCTGGCAAGTGTCGATGGTTTGTCCTCGGACGCAAGGGACGCCGGTGGGCTCTTCTTCATCTTCTGGTTTCTCGTGAAACCATTTCACCTTCCGCGCAAACCATGGTACCAAGGCACCGTAAGCATGAGCGACGCCGCCGAAGGTGGACATGGGAGTGACGATGATTTCGTCCGAGAAGCTGAGCAGAATCACCTCCACTAGTGCTTGTGCATCCTCTTCTATGGTGAATCCTTGCTCGAATTTCCGACTCAGTTGCATTATGGTCACGTTCTCGCCGTTTGCTGGTGGGTTTTGTAAGTAGTCCATGGTGAGAGACTTTTCGAAGCTGTCGTAGAGAGAAGCGATGAATACTTGGGTGCGAAGTGGAGGAGTCGTCGTCGTTGTTGTCGCAGCAGCAGCAGCAGCGACAACGCTTGATGGTGATGAAGTTTCGAGCTGTGATTGATTTCGTTTGGAAGAGAATTCTGAGTTTGTAGTATTGGCGGCGGTCACCAGCTGCAGGTGCTGTTGAGGAAGCAAACCGTTTTCGAAAGCGCACTGTTTGATGCGGGATTCCAGTGCACTACGATTCTCAGAGTCCCCGCGGAAATAGCGAATCTGAACACCCACACGCCGGTCTGGTTGCGGCTCTGGTTGCACCGTGTCAACGTCTTCGATGGCACGCCAGATGGTATCTACGGGGAGCATCAAGCTTCGAAGGATGTCCGTAAGGACCATTCTGGTGGGAAAGAGCGATTCTAGCGTGGGACGGAAGGTGGGAATCGTAAAGAGCTTGGGAATGATGTACTGACAACCCACGAGACCCACCCATGTCACGTTGCGCAGCAAGCTCTGCTCCGTGGGACAGTAGAACCGGTTTGCAGGTTGAAACTTCATTCTGTCGCTCAGATCTACCGCATAAATCATGTCAGAGACTTTGCTATGATCATGATCGTCATCGCCGCCATCTTTAGCTGCTGTTAGAAATGAATCCATTGACTGAAACGAAGAGTTTCCCCCGGATCCAAGACCAAGGACGTGCGGATCCGGTAGTCTCCAACTCGAACCCTCGAAAGGTTCACACATGATATCGCAGAAAAAAGTCGAAGCAGGTACAAGAAAGACACGTTGAGTGAGAACCGCGTAGAGAAAACACGAAGTTTGCAGCAAGATTTTGTTGCCAAGCCCTGATCCTGCTGTAGGATCACACAACATGAACTTGCAACCCGTGCTAGTATTCTTCTCCTCGAAGTAAAACTCCATGTTCTGAATCCGGCTGGTACAAGTCCGATGCAGAATCCCGTACTCTCGGAAGACTAATTCCCAAGCAGGATTGGGATCTGCATCTTTCGCGAACTTCCGTCTCGTGTACATCAAAGGCATCTTCTCTCGACTCGCGCACGGATTCCTGTCGTGCCACTCCTTCTTGGCTGCTTCACTCAGAGGTTTGACAGCATTCCCTCCATTCGCTCGCATTGTTGCTGCTCTTATCTCCTGGATCAGACCTTGGACACTAGCATGCAACTTCGTAGTCTCGATGACCGTATCATCCCTGTGCTCAAGCATCTCATGAACTGCGACTACTCCGGCCTGAAGCATGAACCTTTTAGTATCCATTTCACCACCTGCATCTTTCTCCATGTGCGTTGCAGTTAATCCTTGCTTCGCAGTATCGTCGTCCGTCTGCAGTAGTTCAGCTGCTGCGGGTAGCTTCGAATTACTCTTTGTAAAATCGACACCAGCTTCATTCCCAATTGTATCTGCTTCTAGATTCATAGAACGATTCGCAGTACCATCCTCCTCCATCTGAATGTCAGCTGGAGCTGCTTGATCTGTAATCTCCTTAGAGATTTTTGAACTGCCATCCTCTGTGTGCATTGCATGAGGTGCCTGATCTAGCGCAGGAGAAGAACTCGTTGCGATGGCATCATCGTGCACCTGATCAACAACAGCTGCGCCCGCGTGCAGTTTAGAACAATTTGTAGTACAACCCTCGTCCAGCTGATCATCAACAGCTTCAGCTGCTGTTGAATGACCTTGTAAAGTAGTTGCAGCGGCCAGTTGAGCTTCTGAGGAAGCAGCTGCTGCAGGCTGCATCTCCTTCAAATTGGTACCTTCTGAAGAAGCATTTATTTTGATGGACTGAGCAGCTGTTGCACCACCAGCTGCTGCTGCTGCTGCTGCTGCTGCTAGTTGTTGTTGTCGATCCGGCCCGGCGGCTGTTGAGGTCTTGACAACGTACTCGAGTTTGATAGTACGCTCTTCACGGCTCATTACATTCCTCCACCGCAGCGTCAGCCAGAGAATCATGGTGAAGACGACCACAGGTTTCCATAAACTTGGCCAGATGGAAACCGTGCGGGCGTTGCTTCTCATATTCATTATCTCAACACTACCTCCACGCTTGTGGATTGTACTCGACTTGACCCGAGATGGAGCCATTATTCCAACTCCTGGCATCTAGCTAGCGCTTAATCACTAGTAGAAATCCTTTGATTCATTGCATACTTTCCTGCTGCTGAGCAGCTACTCCTGCATGTAAACCTCGACACTTTAGACTTCAATCTTTCTTCTAAAACTCTGTATTTCTCAAAACCCAATTAAGTTTAAGTTGATTGAAAGTCAGGCAGACATGATCCGATATTCATGATCATATTCAATGCACACGGTAAGCGAAAATCTCCTAAAATTGCAGAGGGTATAAACTCTTTCAATTGATACTCCTGTTGGGGAATCATCAAACCCCAGTTGGATCTTCTTCTTGCATTCAGATCTTTGCTGGAAACTAGGAAACATCGACTCCAAGCAGGTGTGTAAATGGTGAGTAGAGAAACTGGAGCAAACGGATCTTCTGAAACTGCTGCACATAATTTCTATGTCATCTACAAGTTCTACTTTTCCTTAGATCTAGTAGAAATTCCTCTCGCACCTATGACTGACATCGACTATTGAATTTCCGCACGGACAAAAGACATCAGGTAAGACCAAGTACGTTCAAAGCTGTCCATTAAAGCTGCTGGTATGCTAACTAGTTTGAGATTGATGGTGAATATTCTGATCCAGCTCCAGCTACTTAATTTTTGCAGTGATATTCAGATCATCTCGACATGATCTGAGAGTTGCAAGTACTAGAAGACATGATCGACTCTGCATGCTAGAACAACAGCAAACCCGCGGCTGCATGTCTTAGACTACTTGCAAGCTGATGACTTCAGGTCTTATTCAGACGTACACTAGAAATGTGCAAGTTGAAGTGCGACTGGCAACCCAACGAACTCGAACAAGTTGTGCATAATTATATTATATTTTAATCGATCTCTTTAATGGGTGCGTTCTTCATGGCATGTCGTGAATAGTGGCCATGATGTCCACAGTTCACCTTGAACATGGAGCTTGCTCTTTCTAGTACATGCGCAAGTTCCAATAAATGACAATAAATATTTATTTGGTTTTTCGGTAGACCTTTGCTTTGCGTATGTGAGGATTCGCTTAACTTTTTGTGATCAGTTATTATTGATTCTGCTGCACCTGAACCAGACTTCCCATGATCTCTAAAATCTGTACAAGTGTTTCTTTTAAACTGAAATATTATTCATAGACCTGCAGGTGGCAGCAGCAGCAGCTCCTCATCATGAAAGGAGGAGTCGGCGCATCTGGGGACGTCAGGAAACATCAAGTCTATTTCAATTGAGATTAATCATGCCATGATCTGATTTCTCCGTGCTAATCCCGGCCGCTTACCTGCGTGATCACGGCGGATGATCCCGCCAGCCGTTTGATCTTGGAGTGTGATCAGCCAAAGCAAAGTTTTGATCCATATTGGTCGACTGCCAGTATGAGAGACCTTGATCGACTCACAAGATGCGGGATTCCTCTCATGTACACCGTATATGTTATTGATCATCTGGATTATGGACAGCTACACTCCAGGAGTGACCAGTGAATTCATACGGAAAAAGCACAACTGCAGGTGCCTTTCCATTTAGACAAAAGAATTTCACAACTGTCATGGGTATTTCTCAATGCTCTTAGTAATAATATTCCTACTTTCGACTCTCGAACAAAAAGAGGGTCCAGACTCTCTCACTTGAGCCGGACTGCCAGGAACTTTGGGTCCTGGAAGTGTATGAGCTCTGATCAGACTTACTAGGGTTGATCAGGCTCAAGAAAGGTACTAGCTGATTGGCAGCAGATCGAACTGCTTGCTGATATATAGATCCACCTCTGATTGGAAATTATAGTACCAACTTGTGTACATTTGTTTGGAAAAAAATATTGGTCCTCATATTCCTAGGAAACTTTGCTCATGTTCGGTGCAGATGGTCCCGGGTTAGTGCAGTTTGACCAAGTGTTGGGCTGGTGGAGAATTAGGTACTCACCTCCACTGGGGCAGACTTCAAGCGAAGCAAGTAGTTGAAGAAGAACGATGGTACACCAAGAGGCAGCCCATCACAGCCTGGACACTAAAACTGGATGATGTCAAATATTGATGCAGCTGGTGCAGGTAGAGAGGTTCTGAGCAATACTGTACTCTGATGATGCTTACGAAGTCTGGTGCTCAATTATACCAGAAGTGCAGGAGGAACAGAGGTTTTGTCATTCTCTACACTTCCCAAATATGAGTTAAAAGGTGACTGGTGGTGAGACAAAAGGGTGGGTCCCATGAAGTACACTCTAGATAAGGTGCTGCACATATTTGTCACTCTGGTATTCTTTTTCTGTGCTGGTCTTGCTAAGGTGCATGTGAAACTCATTGAGTGTGTTAGTGAAGAATAAGTCAACTGCTAAGGAAGGAAAGCAGGAGTTCTGTGATAAACAACAAAACACAAGAAGAACTTTTAAGAGGAGAGTCAAGATGTAGGCGATGCAATTAGGACGGCGTTCATCAAGAAATGCAATTGGGATGACAATCAGCAAGAAGAGAGTGGAGGCTTAGAAATCTTGGTTGCTATGCTATGAGATAGTGTTTCCCATAGCTTGAGTGAGTATGTGCATGGTACAACATTGTGGCAGGAACCATTTTTTTTGTTTTTGGTGCCTGTTGCTTGTTTGTTGACAGCTTAGAAACTTTATCACACAGGCTAGGGTAAGCATGATCGTGTCTTGTTATGATTGGAACTGTGCCCATCAGCCTCTCAGGAGCCAAAATTTGTGTACAAAGTTTCAACACTTCTTACTTCCGTGTCTTTTTTTCACAGGTTGCACAATTTTCAGGTGCTGTGTCAGAGCATTCAGCATAGCATCATGGAGAGCACAGCTTGGCACACACCAGCATCATTGGAATGGCCCAGACCTTTGTGAGCAAGTAACAACATCAACCTTGTGGTGAATTTGGCAACCATGATCAGGTAAGATGTTCATGTCTGCTATTGCATTATACCACTTAGTAATAGGCTCTGACATCAGGTTGAGAATTCCATGAGACTGAGTTGACTTATCAACCATACTGAAATACAGGGTGGGATGAATCATGCAAGTGCCTGATACATTTTCACATGTCTGGCTCCAATTACTCAGGCTGATGATGTTCTACAAATTTTGCAATATTTGTCCCCATGCTGCCTTGTAGCTCCAATTGGTACCATGCCAACTCATCTGCAGGAGATAACCACTGCCAGTAATGCACAATGTAGGTGGTCAAGGGAAAGATAAGTGTATTTAAGGTTGCTCAATGTGGACAGCAAAAGAAAGCGAGCCTATAGGGTGCACAATGTAGGTGGCAAAAACAAGTTTGTGTGCCATAAGACTGTCGTGTAGAAAAGTTCCCACAACTCCATTCCACATTGTCAAAGCACAACATGATGATAGCAGTATTGAGGACCTGACCAGAGTAGCCATTGACCTAACATCTAGCAATGCAATCAAAAAATTCTCCTCAACAAATGGTACAGCAAATCCAAGGAGTAGGTATACTGTCATTCAGGTTCACAGACCTGGAAATATACAACAGATATACATGCAACGAGAAAAGGATTAGAAAGAGCAAGAGATAAGAACCGCATAGTGAGTAGTGTAGAAAACGGATTTCTTACTCAACTTTGTCTTACTAGTAGTCACTATACTTTGAAACGAAACACAAAACTCTTAGAATATATCTATAATCCTCACCCCAGCTCCCCAAACAGAATGATTCTTTTCAACAGCATAACATCTGCACACATCCATCCTCTTGGGGTCAAGCAGTACTTAGTGATTTGCTTAGTGAAGCATAATACTGCACTTTCTTCTCCAGCTCATCTTTGTTTGCACCAACAATCTTGTCGATCTGCTTGCCATCTTTGATGAACAAGAATGTCGGCATTGCACGAATTTCCCACTCTGATGTTACATCCTGCACAAATCCAGTAGTCCAAATTCCTTCCAGATTCATAAAGACCTGCCTGATAGTTCCTTTTGTAGTTTAAGAGTGATTGTCAGGCGTGGTAATATCCCACAAGCGGCTTCCATGACATAAGCTGTCCTCGTCAAGGGACAAGCTGGGATACTGACACAATAGGCAGGTCTTTATGCAGTAGAAGGGCAGCATTTTCAGGCATTCCCGCCCTAGTCCACAAAGGACAAGTAAAACCAACCAGGAATGCCAAAAACAGCTACCCTTCTGCAATACAATATTACTTTTTCTTCAATGAATTCACGGTTCTTTTCTCCCACATCCATAACTGCTTCTATTATCTTTTACACTAAGCAAGAAAAATCATCCTCCCAAGGAAACACATCACAAGTTCATGTCCCAAATCTCCGGGTAGTCATCACAAAGAGAGCTAAGAAACCCTAAATTTTCATGTGTTCTCAAACACCAACTGCAAGGACAATAATAGTGGAAAGCCATAGAAACTTACTGGCACTTCATCGACGTCCACCTTGAGAAAGATGAGGGATGGATATTTCTTGCTCAGTTCGGTGAAAATCGGGGACATGAGGCGGCAGGGTCCACACCAGGTGGCCGTGAAATCCACCACAACCTGTTCAATTCATAACCATGGCTTGTCGTTCCAGTGTCAGAGACATCTGACTTTACTCACAAGCATTTGTGACGGCAGTAGCTTGCTTTGTGAGAATTGAATCTGCACTCAGAAATGAGCACATGATCTTCGTGAGTGAAGGATCAGAAAACACTTACAACTTTTCCTGTAGACTGGGCCTCGTCAATCTTGGAGTCCCAAGCACGCTTGGAATCCACCACATGCACATTGCCATGATCTCCAGCCATACCTGAAATCTCTGGACACAGAATTAGAGGAATGACAATCAGGTTCCAAGATCACATACGGTAGTATCCTAAACCCGACATTCCAAACGATAACGGCTTGATTCAACAACCTCGAATGCCAGAAACCAATCCTCTTCTCCTCCCATATCGAGCATGCATCCTAACCCTGTCTGCATGTCTGGGAAAAACGAATCCTGAACCCTTCCCTCCTTCTTCACTCACCTGTAAGTAAGTAACGGCGTGCTCTCGAGAAAATTTGTACGCATCAAAGAATTCCGGTGATGATTAGAAATCTATCAAACAAAATTCTATTCAAGCAACGAGTTGTAATTCTTCGACGATGATCCGACCGGGACTGCGAGTTTTGTATTGGAGATTTTGTTTGCGGCTACGCCGCCTCTTCGTCTTTTGCTTCTCGTCTCTCGGGTTCTCCTCCCACGGCATTCTACCAGACGGCAGTGCGCATCAGCCGCCGGTTTCGAGTCACCGGGAACGTTCTCAGCCGGTCCCCTCTTGCCGTTGCCTTCGCCTACCGGTCGCTCGCACTTCCCGGTAACCGGTTTGGGGGGATCTTTTATTATTCCGGTAGTTGTCGACGGGTTTTTTCGGAAACGGCTACGAGAGCCGATTCTGCAAATTAAGACTGCCCGAAACCCTCTAGAATCGACAAATACAGACCCTTTACGCACTAGTCAGCCAGTACTGGGTGCCAGTTATGGTTCCCAGTTCGCCAAATGGCTCGCCCAGTTCTCAGCCGGTCCCCTCCTGCCGTTGCCTTCGCCTACCGGTCGCTCGCACTTCCCGGTAACCGGTTTGGGGGGACCTTTTATTATTCCGGTAGTTGTCGACGGGTTTTTTCGGAAATGGCTACGAGAGCCGATTCTGCAATTAGACTGCCTGAAACCCTCTAGAATCGACAAATACAGACCCTTTACGCAACTAGTGAGCCAGCACTGGGTGCCAGTTATGGCTCCTACTGAGCTGAAAGGCAAGCCCAGTAGGGCGAGCCATTTGGCGAACTGGGAACCATAACTGGCACACAGTACTGGCTCCCTGGCATAAAGGACTAAATGTTCTGCTTAGGTAGGTCCTAACATCGTCCAGGTAGGTAGGAGAAGGCAGAATCTGCCACTGTGACAGTTTCTGGAAAAAAAATAGCAATGCCTGAAAATGTGCAGAATCAGCAGGTTCAGTCCTTTATCTTATGTGTAACAAGCTTAGTGTGATGTTGGTCAGTTCTTCCTTTTTAATAAAACCTCTAGTCGCTTTTTCACTTTACACTTGTAACAATTTGCTAGTTGCTTCTGAGTGCAAGTTTGAGCCCAGTTCTTCAAATTTCTCAACCCTTTTGAACAAGTTCAAGAATTCATCAAGTTTGGTTCAAAAATCAAGTCCAGTTTCATGTACACATTCCACACTCTCCGTGACTGAATATTGTATAGATACAGAGTTTTAAGACAAATTAAAACTAGGATTTGTATAGGTATGAAATTTTACAACTAATCCATTACCTATAAAGTTCAGCTCATCATAGTACCTTTATCATTTCAGCAACAAATTGTCGAATAACTATTTAAATTTGAAATCTTAACCTCAACAGCTGGTTTTTTAATTTTGAAATTTTCGACAAGTAATAAATATACAAAATAATAGACAAAATTTTGTCAATGTTATGGAGCAATTTAGTGTGTTTAGATTTGTTTCAATTTTAAGTCACTATCATTGAAGATCTGTGATTCAAATCTTAACGGTTGAATTTTTTAATTTATTAAAATTTTAGCACAAATAATGAATAATTTTTCAAAATTTCAACAAAAAAATAAAATGATTTAATTTATGCAGAAATGGTGAAGGTACTACAATAATAATCAACTTTGCAAAAACAATCAGCTTGGTTACTTCAAAAAATTTGAACTTGTGTTCAAGTCTTTTCAAGATTTCCCTTGCAATTCTCAATTCTACCAAAACGTTGGTTCCATAGTTCAATTATTGTGCCCATTCCTCATACTAATGTGAACCTGGTGCATAATGCACCCATCGAGCTTCCCCCCCCCCCCTCCTTCCCCCCCCCACTCAACCCCACCCCCCCCC
>Ga0116227_10012736_pt1 | contig 13554 bp, 12 predicted proteins | sample S1TSphgellanicum_FD_89693 | JGI IMG/M metagenome (GOLD analysis project Ga0116227, IMG submission 89693) | Host-associated microbial communities from peat moss isolated from Minnesota, USA - S1T2_Fb - Sphagnum magellanicum MG | ecosystem: Host-associated > Plants > Peat moss > Unclassified...
AATGGCATCGCTAAAATAGCCTGCATCCTTTAAGCCTATAACAGTATTTTTAAAATTTAGTGCCAGTTTCACTCTTTCAGGATGTTTGGTTAAGTCATCCATTGAAGTAAAGTTAAGTTCCGTCGCATTTTCAATGGTGGTGTTTGGCGTTTTTAAAATGAAGTTGCTTAATTTGATTTGCTTATCGTTATAAATCGCGTTACCCTTCAATTCTGTTAAAGCAAAGCCACACTTTTCTTTTAACGATCCATTTTTAACATTCGCTTTAATCCCATCTGCACTATAGCTTACATCTCCTGCGCCAAAGGTTAGTCCGCTAATTTTAAGGTGATTAAAATCCATGCCTTTAGGAGCAGCTTTTGCACCAAGGTTGTCAAACTGAAAATTATTATCGGCTAAGCTGATATTTTTAATCATCAAGCCCAAAGGCGATTTTTCAGGAACGACAGTGTCTTTAACCTTTTTTAAATCATTGCTTGGTGCAGGTTTAAAAGCGAAAAGGATATTAGATTTATTTAATTTAGCATCTTCTACAGCATATTTACTGTTCGTTAAGTCTACCTTTAAATTAACCAGGCCCAATTCGTTTACATCAGCAACAGCTTTTGTTGTAGAGATCTGATCATCATAATTTACCTTAACATTATTGAAGGCAAAATTTTCCACTTCAATTAAAGGCAGTTTCCCTGTTTCTTTCTGGCTGCTATCTACACTATTGGTGAGGTGTTGTACCAATTGGGTTAATGGTTTTTGCTGAAGGTATTTAAGCGAAGTATTGTTTAAGTTAAGTTCTTTAATTACATAGTGCTGGTTTGCTAAATCAAATGTTTTTAATTTAGTTTTAAATGCACCTAAATAAAGCTTCACATCATTTCCGGCCACATCATCCCGATAGGTAATGCCAATATCTTCGAAGGAAACCTTATCAACAGAAAACTTAAGTGTTGAGGTCGTATCCTGATCCACTTTTTTTTCTGGTTTTTTCTGGTCACTCATAAAAGCGTCAACTAGAAAAGAAAAATTAAACGTGGTATCCGGGTTAATACGCCTTACATTTGCTCGAATATTTTTTAGCTCAATATTGTTAATCTCAACCGTATTCTTGAGCAATTTAAACAGGCTGATATCCACTGCTAATTTTTCAGCATATAGAAGCGTGTCTCCTTTACGATCTTCGATGTAAAACTTATTTAATACCACATCTTTTGGCAAAGCAATCTTAATGCTTTCCAAACTAACTTCGGTTTTTGTTTTTGTTTTGAGATAGTTAATGGCCTTTCCTTTTACAAAATTTTGAACCGCAGGAATGTTTAGCGAGAGGGCGATACCGACAACAAGGATGATTATTGAAGCAATAACCCAAAGTAAAATTTTTAAACTTTTACGTACGTATTTATTCAAAGCTGTTAATGTTTGATGGTTTTTAAATGCTAAAAGCATACCACTAAAATTAAATTTAATGGCATATTTATAAATAATACAAAAAATAAACTAAATTGTTCACCCGCTATAAAAATTTAACATTAGCGGATTGATAATCAATTATAAATGAAATTATTAAATCTGAATATTAGTTTTGAGCAATATGCAGGCATTGGTGAGTTAAATGAACAAGATCAGCTACTTTGTAATAAAGCAGAACAGGCCTTGGCAAGTTCATATTCACCTTACTCAAAATTTAGGGTAGGTACGGCAATCCGTTTAGCATCAGGAGAAATCATTCTTGGGAGCAACCAGGAAAATTTGGCATATCCATCAGGATTATGTGCAGAACGTGTTGCACTATTCTCTATCGGTTCCAATCAACCCAATGCCGTTATTGAAAGCATGGCCATCACCGCCCAAACTGATAATTTCGATATCACAAAACCCATTACCTCATGTGGTGGTTGTTTGCAGGTAATGGCAGAATTTGAACGTAAACAAGCAAGGCCAATTGAAGTTATTTTTTATTGCCTCACCGGCGAAATCTTAAAAGTAACCAGTGTAAAAAGCTTATTGCCTTTTTCTTTTGTGGAAGATAGGTTAGAAAGATAGCATTTTATCAAGGCTAAAAAATCTGGCATCATATAGAATAACTACTTCATTAAATGACTTAAACTTAACTCCATCAAAATTTGAACTTTGAATGTGCATAACCTCTGTTCATTCGATGAGATCATTTTTATTATATTTACGGCTGCCAATTTTGTAAATAGATGAGTGAAGAATTAGACCAAAACATAAACGAAGAACACAAGCATACGGTAACCCCAATTAATGGTTTATACGAAAATTGGTTTCTGGATTATGCGTCTTATGTGATCCTGGATCGTGCTGTTCCGCATATTCATGATGGTTTAAAACCTGTACAAAGGCGCATTATGCATTCATTGAAAGAGATGGATGACGGGCGTTTTAACAAGGCAGCTAACGTAATCGGAAATACAATGAAGTATCACCCACATGGTGATGCCTCAATTGGTGATGCGATGGTACAAATTGGTCAGAAAGATTTACTGATAGACATGCAGGGTAACTGGGGCGATCCCATTACGGGCGATAGTGCTGCAGCTCCACGTTACATTGAAGCCCGTTTGTCGAAATTTGCAAATGAGGTCGTTTTTAATCCCGATACTACCGAATGGCAATTAAGTTACGATGGACGGAATAATGAACCAATTACTTTACCGGTTAAATTTCCCTTGTTATTGGCGCAGGGGGCAGAAGGTATTGCCGTAGGTTTAGCTACCAAGGTAATGCCACATAATTTTAACGAATTACTGGATGCATCTATTGAGGTGTTAAAAGGTGTTCGGCCTAATATCGTGCCCGATTTCTTCACTGGAGGAATGGCTGATTTCTCCAATTATAATGAAGGACAACGGGGTGGTAAAATCAGGGTTAGGGCAAAAATTACAGAGAAGGATAAGAAAACCCTGGTGATTACTGAGGTGCCTTACAGTACTACTACCAGTTCGGTAATTGATAGTATTTTGGCAGCCAATGATAAGGGCAAAATCAAAATCAAGAAAATTGAAGACAGTACAGCAGCACATGTAGAAATTATTGTGCATCTCGCTCCTGGAATTTCGCCTGATGTAACTATTGATGCACTATATGCATTTACAGCATGTGAAGTATCCATTTCGCCAAATACTTGCATCATTCAGGGAGATAAGCCACACTTTTTAAGTGTAAATGACATCCTGATTGAAAATACAAACCACACCAAAAGTTTATTAAAAAGAGAACTGGAGATTCGTCTGCATGAATTGCAGGAAAAGATTTTCTTTAGTTCCTTATTAAAGATATTTATTCAGGAAGGGATGTATAAAAATCCTGAATATGAAAATTCCAGTAATTTCGATACCGTAGTTGAGGTACTACATTTACTTTTTGATCCTTTCAAACCATCGCTTTACCGCGAAATTTTGCCTGAAGATTTTAAAAAACTGATCGATAAGCCGATGAGTAGCATCACGCGTTTTGATGTGAAAAAGGCAGATGAGCAAATGAAAAATTTGGAAGATGAAATTAAAGTGGTTAAAAATCATTTAAAACACCTTACTGATTATACCATCGCCTGGTTCCAAAAATTAAAGGATAAATACGGGAAAGGTAGAGAACGAAAAACTGAAATCCGCTTGTTTGATCGGGTGGAAGCATCGAAAGTGGCTTTGGCAAACGTGAAATTATATATGAATCGTGAAGACGGTTTCATTGGTACGGGTTTGCGTAAAGATGAGTTCATTGCCGATTGTTCCGACATTGATGAAGTGATTGTTTTCCGTGAAGACGGAAAGTGTATGATCACCAAGGTTGCCGATAAAACCTTTGTTGGAAAGGGAATTATCCATGCCCAGGTTTTTAAGAAAAACGACGAACGAACCATCTACAATATGATTTATAAAGATGGTGGTACCGGAGTAGCTTACATTAAACGTTTTGCAGTTGTTGGCGTAACAAGAGATAAGGAATACGATTTAACCAAAGGATCAAAGGGCTCGAAAGTTTTATATTTTACAGCCAATCCGAATGGTGAGGCCGAAATTATAAATGTTGCCCTGAAGCCGCACTCTAAATTACGCAAGCTTCAGTTTGATCAGGATTTTGCTGAAGTAGCCATTAAAGGCCGTGGATCGCAGGGTAATATTATTTCTAAATATCCGGTTAAAAAAATCACCTTAAAAAGTAAAGGCGTTTCTACGCTGTCGGGTTTAAAAATCTGGTATGATGATTTATTAAAGCGTTTAAATGTAGATGGCAGAGGGAAGTATCTTGGTGAGTTTGATGGCGATGACCGAATTTTGCAGGTGCATAAGGATGGTTATTATGAATTAAGCTCATTTGAATTGAGCAATCATTTTGATGACGGCTTAATTCTGATAGAGAAATTTGATCCTGAAAAGGTCTTTGCTGCAGTTCATTTTGAAGGCAAAGCACAGAATTATTTCATCAAACGTTTTGTTTTTGAGTTACAGTCTATTGGTAGGAAAACAATTTTTATCAGCGAAGAGCAAAAATCGAAGTTATTGTTTTTAACTGCTCATCCGGCAGCGAAGGTTATTGTTGATGTGCTTAAGGGTAAAACACAAATTCCGGAGACATTAGATTTGATGCTTGCCGAAATAATTGATGTAAAAGGCTTAAAGGCAAATGGCAACCGCTTATCGCCACATGATGTGCAAAAAGTAGTGCTGGAGGAGCCTGAAGTTGAGGTAAAAGAAACGGATGAAAATGAAGAAGGAGGAAACAATGATGAGTCAAGTGAAGAGGGGGAAGTGGAAACAGTTAAAGAGATTGTCGAGCCTGAAACCAATGAAGAAATTTCTAAGCCAGAAGTAGGTGAGGAGATTGCCGAAACAGCAATAAAAGAGCAGCCTAAACCTAAATTTGAACGTAAAATAGTACCTGCTGTTGAAGAGCAAGTGGTACAGGAAGAAAAGCCGGTAATCAAACAACCAGCTTCAGAAACAACTGAAATTAAGGAGGAAGAAACCAACGAAAAAGCTGTTGAAGAAGAAGTTATAGAAAAACCAAAACCTACATCAGCGAAGAAAGAGGAACCTAAAGTCAAGGATAAGCCAAAAGCTGAAGAAAAACCAGTTAAGAAAGTAGATTTCGAAATTACCAATCCCAATGATATTGAAATTGATGATAAAGGGCAGTTAGGTTTGTTTTAGCATAGGTCGTTATTGCGAGGAATAATTCAGCACCTATTTAGGTAAGATCCTGAATCAAGTTCAGGAGGACGTTCGTTGCAAAGGGATTTCCTCGAGAGGTGCACTAACCAATTCGTCATGCTGACCTGTAGCGCAGCGGAAAGCTACGCAGTAAATTCAGTTCAGCATACTATCTAGATAAGATGCTGAATCAAGTTCAAGAGGACGATTTGTTGCAAAGGGATCTCCTCGAGGCATTATCGCGATAAAACATAGGCAGGTTGGTGAGACACCAACCTGTAGAATCTTGTTATTTAGAATGCCGAACAAGAACTGTCGTCATTGCGAGGCACGAAGCAATCCTAACACGACCGCTATCTACAACAAACATATCGGTCTGGTGTCTCACTAACCGAAACACAATATAATTCGCCTGATGGAAGTGGAAATGTAAATTCCATATAGAACCAAAACCTATCAATTTAAAAACTATATTTGCCTTACTCAAAGGGGTGCTGGTGACCTTGCGATTTCTATTGCAAGCATTGGCTGAGATTACACCCAAAAGAGGTAGAAGGTATAAGATCTAAAGGTAGATGGTTTCCAAACCCTCCGCTTTTAAATCCTCTATCCCTCTGCCTTACACTACCTGATTCGGATAATGCCGACGTAGGGAAGAGGTTAAATTCAAAACACTGTTTCGCCCTGAAAGCAGTTTCAATTATTTTTTATTGGTCGCAGGACAAAATTATTGTAAATGAATTTCCAAGAGTGGTTCAGGCTTTTTCAACAACAAATTCTACATACTTCAATCATAGAATGGCTTGCGGTTGGCTTCGGTGTTTCTGAAGTTTTACTGGCAAAAAAAAATAGTATCTGGTTATATCCTACTGGAATTATTTCCATTCTTTTATCCATGTTTCTTTTGCTTAACGTGAAGCTCTACGCAGAAATGTTGCTCAGTATTTATTATTTGGTGATGAGTGTTTACGGCTGGATGATTTGGAAAAAGCGCAAGATTGAAGGCGAGAACCAAGTATCATGGAGTACAAACCAAGAGTTGTTAATCGCCATATTGATTTCCACTGTCGGTTTCTTCATTTTGTATTTTGTATTACGAAATCATACAGACTCTGACATGCCGCTTTTTGATGCCTTTGTTTCATCAACTGCATGGGCAGGAATGTGGCTGCTGGCAAAACGTAAAATTGAGAACTGGATTTTCCTTAATATCTCCAATATCGTTGCTATTCCCTTATTATTTCATAAAAAGCTCCCCCTGATGGCCTGTTTAACTACTTTTCTTTTTGTGGTAGCGATACTCGGTTTTATAGAATGGAAGAAAATTATTGGCAAAAGAAACCTTAGAATGGCCTAGTTTTTCACAATCAAAGTTGTTTTCTACGAATTCAACATTACCGTGAAAATAAATAAACAAAAAAAATATGCGAAATACATTAACACAAACCTGGCAGGAAAAAGTAAAAGAATTTGCAGCGCAATCTGAAGAGATGGGTGAGCTACAGCCGGCAATTCTGGAACTTGCTTATCAGGAAAATTGGTTTAAGCTTTTTGTGCCAGAAGTTTATGGAGGAGCGGGGAAAAAACTTCCTGAAATTTTAAGGCTGGAAGAGGAACTGGCGGAGGCTGACGGGAGTTTAGGATGGACAGTTACACTTTGTGCGGGCGCAGCCTGGTTTGCAGGTTTTTTAGATCAGGGATTGGCGAAAGAAATTTTTGCCGAAAGAGAAGTTTGTTTTGCAGGTAGTGGTGCTATTGGAGGAACAGCCATTAGAACTGAAAACGGTTACCTGATAAATGGTCATTGGAAATATGCCAGTGGTGCTTTGCACGCCACTATTTTAACAGCAAACTGTACTATAAAGGAAATGGATGGTACTGATCTTTTGGATGAAGATGGAAATCCTGAAGTCATGTCTTTTATCCTTAAAAAAGAAGAAGTGGAAATTCTATCCGGCTGGTCATATTTTGGCTTGATTGCAACAGGAAGTCATGCATTCGAAGTAAAAGATTTGATTGTACCGTTAAACAGAACCTTTAAGATAAATGATGATATTAAAGTTGCCGATCAAGGCTTTGATTACCCTTTTTTACAACTGGCAGAAACTACACTGGCTGTAAATAGCCTTGGCATGGGTCAGCACTTTATTCGGTTGGTTGAAAGTTCTTTTTTGTCACGTACTGGTTTGCGTAGATACAATGAAGATCAAATAGCCTTCTTCAACATGGAATTAAATAAATGCAAAACAGAAGTTGAAACTTTAAAGATTCAATTTTATCAAGCTTTTGATGAGTCTTGGAATCAGCTAATTAACGCAGGAGTGATCGATCATCAGCAGCTGGAAGCTGTAAGTAAGGTAAGTAGAAAACTTACTCATGCTTGCAGAAGAGCTACAGATACACTTTTTCCTTATTGCGGATTGGAAGCTGCGAAAAAGGAATCTGAAATTAACCGGGTTTGGCGAGATATTCATACAGCAAGTCAGCATGCACTGCTCACTTTTGAAAATTAATAGTAGATATACTTTTCAATTTGATTTAGATCCTAAAAAAATGAAATATAAAAAAAGCCCATGACTTGCATGGGCTTAATCTTCTTACTGATACTGAATGTAAATCGGTTTCGGTGTAAGTTTTAATAACTCTTCCGGAGTCATTAAACGTTTAGGTTCTTTTTTCAAATCATTTTTATAAAACAGCTTGAAACCTGTAAACTGTACAGGTTCGCCATAAACGAAATGGCGATAAGTACCTTTCTTTAATTCTGGTTCACCCCATCCATCCATATGTACAACAACCTGTACTTCCGGACGTAATTTAATATTTGCAGAATTAGTTACCATTTTCTTCGTAAAACGGTGTAAAACAAACACTTTCGGAGGCAAGTTGTATTTTTTAACTAGATCAGCAAGGTATCCGGTTACATAGTTAACGTCAGCAGCATCATAAGTTCCGATTTTTTTACCAGGAAGAGAACCATCCTTCATGGAAAATTCAGGATCAATTCCTAAATGTACATATGGCAATTCAAGGTATTTGGCAATATGTGGAAGCTCATCTTTTATAGTGCTTAACGCCACCTGTAAATCCAGAAAAACAATGGTATTAGGTTGCATTTTTGCAATGGTCAATACAGAATCAATCTGTTTGTTCCCCATTCGGTTAATATATTTTTTATCTTTTCCAGGTGTTCCACTTGCTACTGCAGCAATGTAATGCAAACCTGGTTGAACAGGTGTAGAAGGATCAGCCTTTTCCCAATGTTTAACTTCAGCATTTAAGCGTTGCCACATCTCTTTTGGTGCATATTCACCTAAAGCGCCCATTTTTTTAGAGTGAAGGTTTCCATAATACACTACAATTCTTTTAAATGGTAAGATGGCGCCGGCAAGTGGAACAGGTTGATTTTTAACCGGCCATTTGCCTGTGGTATCGCCGTTAGCAAGTTTTTTTACAAGAGAATCATATAATTTTGGATCAACAGGCTTCATTACATTGGCTGTTGAATCTCCTTTCTTTTTAGTGGTGTCAGATGTGTTCTGGCCGATACCACTTTTGCTCTTGCCATCTGAGTTACAGTTTGCAAATAAACTGATTGCCGCAAAACCGAGAATAATCGTGCCTGCTAATTTGGGGAATTTCATAGATAATTTAATAGGTTATTAAGTATTGCCTTTTTATTACAACTGGCTTTTAAGGGGAAAAGATATGGAAATTTGCTGAATTAAAACAAATAAATTATACGTTACAGAATTTACCAAAAACACCTAAAGGTAGTTTTATACCTGCAGTAGCTTGTAAGTATAACTCGCCTGTTTCTAAGTTTTGAACACTTGGATAAGAGGTACGGATTAAGTTTTCTACAATTACAGATGAAAATCCTAATGAATAGGTGTTTAAAATTAAGAAATGTTCCTTTTCATCTAAAAGTTGAACCACATCTTGCATCATTTCCTGAATATGATCTTCTAGTTTCCACTTTTCACCATTTGGACCATGTCCATAAGCTGGTGGATCTAAAATAATGCCGTTATATTTTTTACCTCTTTTTAATTCTTTCTTAACAAACTTCAAAGCATCTTCCACCATCCAACGGGTATTTTTCAATCCTGAAAGTTCCTGGTTTTCATTGGCCCAGGTTACCACTTGTTTAATCGAATCAACATGAGTGGTTTCCGCTCCGGCTGCGTTTGCAATTAATGAGGCAGCACCTGTGTAAGCAAATAAATTTAAAACCTTAGGTTGGGGAGTTTTAAATTTTTTAATGGATGATGAAATGTAATCCCAATTAACAGCTTGTTCAGGGAACACACCAACATGTTTGAAGGAAGTTAGTCCTAAACGAAGTTTAATAGCGACTTCGTTGTTTTTATATTCTACATGCCAGCGATCTGGTATGGATTGATTTTTTTTAACCCACTCTCCGGAAGTTGCAGACCTACCTCTGAACGTAATGTTAGCTGTTTTTTTCCATTCTGTTTCTGATAATGTTTTTTTCCAAACAGCCTGTGGTTCAGGACGGATTAAAATCACATTTCCAAAACGTTCTAATTTTTCAAAATCCCCGCAGTCAATCAGTTCATAATCTTTCCAGTGCGTTGGGGCCAATAATTGTATCATGTATTCAATAACTTTAAATTTGGATAATTTCTGATGTATTGATCATCAGTAATTAGCGTTAGCTCGTCTGCCAATGCTTGTGCAATAATCAACCTGTCAAAAGGGTCTCGATGAATTAACGGAAGAGACAAGTAGGTATCAAGGTGGTGCTTTTGTATATTGAGAACAGATATGTTAAAATCATCTATCAAAGCATACATTTCCTCAAGATCTCGGGTAACGGTCAATTTACCTATATTAGTTTTTACTACGACTTCCCATAAACTCGCAATACTCAGAAATTTATCGTTTTCAGGATTTTCGATATTGGCAATTATTGATTTTTCAAGCCCTCGATCTTCATTAATTAAAGAGATGAAAATATGCGTATCAATTAAAATCCGCATTACATATACTCTTTTAAATCCTCTATTGGATCATTAAAATCCTTAGGAATAATAAATAAACCCTTTGCCGCACCATATAAGCTTTTGGGCTCTTCAACAACATTATTATTATCAGTTTTTTCCTGATAAAAGCTTTTAGAATGTTTAGCTTTCAAAAAATCAATAAAATCTTCTACCTCATTTACCATATTTTCTGGTAAGGTTTTCAACTTGTTAATGATATTTTTAGTAGCTGTAGTCATATAGACAAATATAATAATTTTCTTAAAACTTATCTTTAGCAGCTTTCATAAAGCGACTTGCAAATACAAAATCATTCAACTCTTTAATATCTGTATGCGCAATTTCCTTATTACTACCTTCCCAAAATTTCTTACCTTCATGTAAAAATAAAATATAATCTCCAATACCCATTACGGAGTTCATATCATGGGTAACTACAATGGTGGTGGTTTTAAATTCTTCTGTTAATTCCTGAATTAATTCATCAATAACGATTGAAGTTTTTGGATCCAATCCAGAGTTAGGCTCATCACAAAATAAATATTTTGGATTCATTGAAATGGCACGGGCTATACCCACACGTTTCTTCATGCCGCCTGAAAGTTCTGCCGGGAACAATTTGTTTTTGCCAGCCAGATTAACCCGTTCCAAACAAAAATTCACCCGTTCAAGCTTTTCTTTTCTAGTTTGATCAGTAAACATATTGAGGGGAAACATAATGTTATCCTCTACCGTCATACTATCAAATAGGGCAGAACCCTGAAAAAGCATTCCAATTTCTTTACGAACTTCGATCCTTTGTTCGTAAGTCATAGGTGTGAAATCACGTCCATCATATAAAACTGAACCAGAATCTGGCTGATGCAAACCCACCATACATTTTAATAAAGTAGTTTTTCCCGAGCCCGAGCCACCTATAATTAGGTTGGTAACACCTTCTTCAAACTTTCCAGAAATGCCTTTTAACACGTCATTACCCGAAAATGATTTATATATATCTTTAACTTCGATCATTATAATAACAATTGAGTAACTAAATAATCGCAAACAAGAATAGAGATACAGCTAATTACAACTGCCCTTGTACTGGCCTGTGAAACTTCTAAAGCACCGCCACGAACATAAAAACCTTCATATGCAGGAACTGAAGTAATGATGAAACCAAAAACAAAAGCCTTTACCAAAGCAACCACAATGGTATAAGGGTTAAAATCTGTTGTAATTCCCTGAAGATATTCTGCCGGAGTAACTGCACCTGATAGTGAACCACCTAAATAACCTCCTGAGATACTTAAAAACATGGAGATGATTACCAGCATGGGTACCATAGTAATGCCTGAAATGATTTTTGGAAGAATTAAATAACCAGGAGCATTGATTCCCATAATTTCCAGTGCATCAATTTGTTCGGTTACACGCATAGAGCCAATTTCCTAAGAAATAGCAGAACCGATTTTTCCGGCCAGCACAATTGCGCTGATGGTTGGACTTAATTCCAGAATACTCGAATCTCTGTTTACCGAACCGATAATGGTTTTAGGTATAAAATCACTCACCAGCTGGAAAGCAATCTGAAGAGTCATTACTGCGCCAATAAACGTAGAAATGATGGCAATAAGCCCTAGAGAGCCCACGCCTACATAATCCATTTGCTTGGCAATTTCCTTCAAATATATTTTAAGTTTTTCCGGCCTTCTGAATACAGATTTGAGTAGCAGGATGTATCTCCCGAAATTGGTAAAATTCATTCCGTATGTATTGCTTAATTTAAATGATCATTTATATAACTACAAAGAAACGATAAAAAAGTTGTCGGTCTTTGATAATTCAAAAAATATTCGTGGTTTTGATTATTAATATGGTTTTTTGCTAACAAAAATTAAACCATAAGAAATGAAAGCAGTTATCACGGGTGCAACAAAAGGCATTGGAAAGGCAATAGCCCTTAAACTCCAGGCAGCAGGGTATGATTTAGCATTGGTGGCCAGAAATTTACATGATTTAGATGCACTACGTGAAGAACTTGCACTGCCAGGTCAAATGATTAAAACTTATCAGGTAGACTGCTCCATCAAGGAGGAGGTTTATCAATTTCTTCATCAGGTAAAAAATGAATTTGGTGATATAGATGTTCTTGTTAATAATGTAGGTATTTATATGCCGGGTAGTTTGTTAGATGAAACCGATGAAGTTTTCGAAGAGCAACAGGCACTAAACCTAAATGCTGCCTATTACATGAGTAAATTTTTGGGGAAAGAAATGCGTTCAAGACGCTGTGGACATATTTTTAACATCTGTTCTGTCGCAAGCAAAATTCCTGTAGAAAATGGTGGAAGTTATAGTGTAACAAAATCAGCGATGTTAAGTCTTAATCATGTATTGCGGCAAGAGTTAGCACCACACCATGTTAAAGTAACAGCCTTTTTGCCGGGTTCAACAAAAACAGCTTCTTGGGAAGGAACAACTATACCTGATGAGAAATTTGTACAGCCCGTTGATATTGCAGAAACACTTTATACCATTTTAACGCTAAGTAAAGGGGTTAATTTTGATGAGGTTTTAATCACTCCGCTGGATTTTTAAACATAAAATAAACAGCATTATGGAAAAGAAGCTTTTTAGAAACGAACACGATAAGATGATTGCCGGAGTAGCTTCAGGACTTGCAGACTACATGCAGGTAGAGGTTACCATAATCAGATTATTATTTGTATTATCTACTATTTTTATGGCTGGGGCCGGCCTCATTGCCTATGTTATTATGTGGATTATTGTGCCTGTAAACAATGATCCTGCAGCCAGATTTTCAAAATTTAACGACTATTTTAATAAAAACAATACCAATTCATTTGGTAATCCATCTCCATTTACCGGACCTGCAGGCACTGGAAATGCAAACTGGACGCAGCCTGTAAATGATGGTGCTCCAAAAACTGCTTTTGAAACCCAACCCGATTTCAGCAAGTTTAATAAGCCTAATGATACCGGACGTACAGTTGCTGGTTTAGTGATGCTCGTAATTGGCTGTTTCTTTTTAATGCGGGAAATGGATTTTATCCCAGATTGGTTTACTATTAGAAACTTGTTTAAGTTTATGTGGCCTTTAATTTTTATTGCATTGGGCATCAGCATTATTGCAAAATCAAAAAGAAAAAATGATTGGCAGGCTTTTCAACAGCAACAAAAAGCTGCTGAAGAAGATAAAAAGGCAGACTTTTCAGAAGCAGTTGTAACACAAGAAGAACCAACATCTCAAGAGTCTAAAGATAATTTAACAACTAACTCTCCTCAATTATAAATATTATGAAATTAGATAGATTAATTTGGGGTATTTTACTGCTTTTTATAGGTGGTGTACTTCTACTCGAAAACTTTGGAAT
>Ga0116227_10012738_pt1 | contig 13552 bp, 11 predicted proteins | sample S1TSphgellanicum_FD_89693 | JGI IMG/M metagenome (GOLD analysis project Ga0116227, IMG submission 89693) | Host-associated microbial communities from peat moss isolated from Minnesota, USA - S1T2_Fb - Sphagnum magellanicum MG | ecosystem: Host-associated > Plants > Peat moss > Unclassified...
GTCTCTAAAAGACTTGGTTCAACATATGATACGATCTATGCAGAAGACCTCTCTGTCAAAGACATGTCAGAAGGCAAATGGACGAACCTAAACAAAAATATTCGTAATGCTAAATTAGCACAGTTTCTTTCTTTTCTCGGGTATAAGACTAATCATTTGGTACTAGTTAATCCGAAAAATACTTCTAAAACCTGCAATAAATGTGGCAAGATACATCTAGATCTGAAGCTTTCAGATAGGATAATAACATGTAGTTGTGGAAGTACTTATGATAGAGACGAGAATGCAGCAGATAACGTTTTTTGCCTGGGACAGGCTATACAGGAAAATCCTGCATATGTTGGATCAATGACGATCCAAGAAGCTCTCGCCTTTAGGCGATGAGTAGTTCACATTGTTCTACAATAAAACTTATTTCTTCTAAATGTTCTTCCCGCCCATTATATTCTACATAAGCACTCACAAAATAACCACGCCTTTCAAACCACATCCTAAAATAAGCTGGCAATGGTAATGCTGAAAATATAACTAAAGGTAAAGCAATTTTCCAATTTATTAAAAATAATGGTAAAAATAAAATTAACAAAATTTGTGGAAATAAATAAGAAATACTAAATAATATTTTAGAATATTTTTTAGAATCACTTATGTGCATTAATTCATGCATAAAAATAATAGAATTACTAAATTCATCTTCCGCTATATAAGCCTCAGAAGGATAATAGATAGTTGAACCAATTGTAGTAATATAATTAGTCATAAATGAAGGGTTGAAGAACATCAGTTTACCTAAAATTTTCATAAAGATAGATTGATCTTTATAAGCTACCTTAATATTTGGAAAACTTTGTTGTGCAGTTTGTACAATATCTTGGAATGTCATACGTTCACACTGACTTCATTAATACCAGTTTCATGATTAGTAATTTCACTACCTACAATCATTTTTTTTGCCGTTGCATTATCTAATGCTTTAGTTAAAGCATTTATAATCATATTATTAACTTTAACAATAGTTGTTTGTATAGAAAGATCACGAGATAAACTTCCTTTAACTACTAGACCACTGCTAGGATCAACTTTCCATTTGCCAGCAGTCATTTTTGCATTTGTAACCCAAGTGTCAATAGTAAGACTACCATGAAAATCAGTTTGCATTTTATTTGCAATGCTTTGAACACTTTTTTGAATAATATCATTAAATTTTATTTTAGTCAAAGTATCATTGACTAATGGTCTAGTAATTAAAGTAATCATTGTACTGTCTACTTCTTCAGCATATTTTAACATCTTTTCTTCAAAATAAGTAGCTAATTTATTTATTTTTTCTGAATATTTCATCTATTACCTCTTTCTTTGTATACTAAATATTTGATATACATTTGAGAAATATATGCCATCTAATTATCCCGCTCAAATAGATACTAATATCACACTTCCAGTAGCTCCACCAAATACTCCAAATGTTAGCGGAAATGTTTATAATCAATTAAGAAATGCTGTTGTTGCAATAGAAACTGAATTAGGAGTAAATCCAAGCGGCACAAATAATACAGTTGTGGCAAGATTAGATACTATAGAAAATGCAGTTTTAAATTTTCAAGGACTTACCCTTGGCGGAGATATTGGAAATTCTCCCGCTGATCCATTTGTTATCGGAATTCAAGGCAGACCAATTTCTAGCGTTCAACCATCATTGGGAAATACTTTAGTTTGGAACGGAATTGCTTGGGTACCTAGCCTTCCTCTTACTTTTTCTGGCGATTTATTTGGAACAATTTATTCACAAAAAGTAATTGCAATTCAAGGAAATGCAGTCTCCCCAATTAAACCAACAGTTGGTCAATTATTAGTTTGGAATGGTTCTTCTTGGATCCCTACTACTCCAATAGGTGGAGATCTTTCTGGTAATATTACTAACGAAACTGTTATAGGAATTCAAGGAAGACCAGTTTCTAATAATCAACCACTAAATGGACAATTATTATCTTGGAATGGATCTACTTGGACTCCTATGAGTTTATCAGGAGATTTATCTGGAACTTTTAATAAACAAAATGTTATTGGAATTTATGGTGCTTCAGTACCTCAAGCAGGATCTTTAAATACTGGAAATACTTTACAGGTCTCAGGAAACTCTTCTCTATCATATGGTCCAATTAATTTAGCAGGTGGAGCAAATTATGTTTCTGGACTTCTTCCAACTACAAATCAAGTCTCTCAAACAATGTTAGGTGATGTAACCGGGACAACTGCTAATTCAACTGTAGCTAAAATACAAAATGTACCAGTGTCATCTACAATGGGTAATAATGATGTTCTTACTGTTACAGTTCCTATAACAGATCCTATAGATATAATCTTTGATGGCACTTATTTATGGGCTATTGATGGATTTTATCCTTTATTATATAAAATTAATCCTACTACCAAAAATGTTTTATCTACTATTAATTTTTCTACTGGATATTCTGGCATATCTTCTTCATTAGCTGGAACTAGATTAACCTATGACTCTAATAATATTTATATTGGAACTCCTGGACTTGTTAGTACCAGTCCATCAGTAGTAATAATCAGTAAATCTACTGGTGCAGTTATAGGTTTAGGAGCCGCAGTATTTTCTTCTTTAGGAGATACTGTTTATGGACTAGCAGTCAATGGAAATGATTTATATGTTGCAACTGCTCCAAATTCTTTTAATGGAACATATACAAGAGGGTATATTACTCATTATTCTATTTCTGCAGTAATAGCTAATCAAGGAGTTTTTACTTCTCCGACAACAATGTCACCTGCTACAACATCTGGTGAAATATTTACTGATATTACTTATGGTGGAGGCTATGCTTGGGCAGTTAGTAGCGCTAATACAGTTAGAAAAACAAATAGTGCATTAACTGTTTTATCTGAATATAGTGCAGTAACAAATACAATTAGATGTATATATGCTTTTAATTCAATTTGGATAACTAATGGTGGCATACAAATATTGAGATTAAATCCAATTTCTTTTCCAGGAGCTGGAACCCAACAAGCACTACTGACTACTGCTGCTTTGTATGGCTATAATTATTCTCTTACATATGATTCATCAACTATTTGGATTGGTGATAAGTCACTTGGAATAGCAACGAGAATAGCAACTACTTTAGGATCAGAATCTGTTATAATAAAAATATTAAGCAATCAAAATGTTGGATTTACAGGCTTAGCTTTTGATGGAACATTAATTTGGGCAGCAGCATCAATAAGTACACCAATGGCATTATATGAATTTTCAACTGTTTCTCAAACATTTTTAGGTTATACTAATGGTCAACAAACTATTGTAGCAAATCCACCTGCTGTTTATTTAAATAATCAATCTTTAACAACTTCAAGAGTATTTCCTTCTGAAATAAATAATTTAAAAATGGGAATCACCAATTTTGGTTCTGATACAACTTTAGGTGAAGCTGGAGCTACTGGATCTTATTCAACTATTAGTGGTGGAGATGCACATATTGCTAGTGGTAATTATTCAGTTGTTGCTGGCGGACAATATAATAAATCTTTAGATAATTATACATTTACTGCTGGTCTTTCCTGCAAAGCAGGAGATGGTAGCAATGATGGAATATATGCTGCTGCAATAGGTTATAATAATACAGCTACTGGATATGCTTCTTTTGCTCAAGGGCAAAGCACTAATGCTAGTAATAATGGCTCACATGCTGAAGGAGTTAATACTGTTGCTAGTGGCGCTTGTTCACATGCTGAAGGATTTAATACTATTGCTAGTGGTGATTATTCACATGCTGAAGGAGTTAATGTTACTGTTAGTGGTAGTTATTCACATGGTGAAGGATTTAATACTACTGCTGGAACAGCATCATTTGCTCATGCTGAAGGAGATAGTACTTTTGCTGGTGGTAGTAGTTCACATGCTGAAGGAAATAGCACTTTTGCTTTTGGTGTTAGTTCACATGCTGGAGGACAAAACACTACTGCTAATGGAGCTTATTCTTATAGTGGAGGTCTTTACTCATTAGCTTTAAGGAACTCTCAAGCTTCTAGAGCGAGTGGCTTCTTTACTACAGCTGGTGATTCACAATATAGTTGGGGATTAGTTCTTATCGGATCTACTCCAGGAAGTGTTACTGGTGAATCAGTAGAATTAACTTTTTCTATACCATCAAATTATTTTCAATTAGAAGATGGTAAAGGATATACTATAAAAATAGAAGCAGTAGCTGAAGGAGAAATAATTGGTGCATTCTCACAATCTGTCAGAGGATGGACCCAAACTCTTGTAGTTCGTCAAGATAGTGGAAATATAACATTAAATTCTGGGACTCAAGAATTAATTGGCGATTCTGGAGCAAGTTCTTGGACATTAACTGCATCTGTTGGAAGTTCACCAACTAGATTAAAATTTACATTTTCAACAGGATCTACCGCCAGCGCAGCACGATGCGTTTGCGCATTACATTGGGTAGAAGTAGCTCATTCATAAGGAAAAAAATATGGCAATTGTTCCATCTAATCCAGCTTTAATTAATGGTATTCAAGTAGGTAAAATATGTGTCACTGCAAATATAAATACAAATAATAATAGTATAATGATTGTTCCAAATTGTTTTGATGGATATGGTAATTCAATTTATTTAAATCCATCTCAATATATTTTATTAAATTCTGCTCAACAAGAAACTATATTAACTACTGTTTCAAATACAGGAGAAAATTTAATTCAATTATTAGAAAGAGCAGTATCCAGTGTTGTAGCAACAACATTTAATCTTGGCTCTGTTTCTATTATTGAAGGTTAAACTATTGGAGATGTCCAAAAAGCCATTATTCTAATATTTCTAACTGGTGTGTTCAATCCAGCATTAGAAATTGCTGTAGCAGCCGCTGTAGTAGCCGCATTATTATCTGGAGTACCTTGTACTATCCAATTAGCTTGATTTGTATTAATAGCATCTGTACATACCATTTGATAAATATAGGTAATAGCTGGACCTAAACTATCACTCTTTACATTTCCAGTTTGCACTTGATAAACTTCATAAGGTGCCAAAAATCCAATAAATTCTCCATTAACAGATGCCATATAATCCTCTTAAGTTATCGAAGGTGTACTTCCATTCCAAGGAAGTATTAATTCTCCAAATTGAGAAAAATCTGCAGATGTGGTTCCAGGATAAACTGTACCAGTCGCATTAGCACTAGACCCCCACCATAAATCATACATGGTACCATATCTACCTTTAGAACCACTATAATTATTATAATATCCATAAGAATAAACTCCTATGGGTAACATTGGATAATTACCACTTAATGCATTAGGTCCAGTGTAAACATCTGTAATTAAATAAGGAGAAATACCAATGCAAGTTTCTCCAGTAAAATACATTAAAGAAGCAGTTCCATTAATATATGCCAAAGCAGATATGCTATTATAATAATTTGATCTAGTAGTTAAATTTGTTCCCATAGTACCTTTAAAACTACCAAATATATTTGGAGCTGACCATCCTGAAATTGGAGATTGTGCATTTTCAACAAACATATAACCAGTAATATCACTACCATAACAAAAAATAGCTCTAGTACACTGTCCATCTGATGAAGTCATTACATGTAATGTATAAGAACGATTAGTTCCATCATTACCATAATTATTAGTATTTAATATTGCAACACAATCACTTGGTAAAGTAGGATCTGTAGTGTTACTTCCACCAGTAAATCCTTGACTTGGAGTCACATACACAGAAATATATGAAAGATCATAGCTAGAATATGCACTATTACATGTAATTAAAATTTCTGAATAGGTTCCACCTAAACCAGTTTGTCTTAAGACTATCCAACTATGGGCAGAACCATTATTATTTCCTATTAAATTAGAAGGACTTGTAATATAATTAGTTCCAGGACCAGATGCTGATAAAGCTAATAAAGAAGCAGATGTTCCATTGCTGGAACCTCTCACCTGCCACATATGAGTTGGAGTAATACTTGCTCCAAGACTATTAGTATAAGTAGGTGCATTCCCAATTAAACTTTGAATTAAATTATAAATTAGCAATCTTTGACAAGACTGAGATGATCCTTGTGCTGCCTGTGATTGATTAACGGCAAATTGCCAAGTTTTTGATAAAGTTGGTAAACTCATTTAGGACCCTGTAAATTTCATGATAGAACCATCCCAAGGAATAACTAAATTTTCTATTTGAGCAAAATTATTAGAATTCCTGCCAGGATAAAGTAAACCATTACTATAATATAAAGGATTATTAAGAATTGAACTATATGCTGTTGGACCCCACCACATATCACAAATATATCCGTGATGACCTCTAGATCCAACTGTAGTTGACACTAAGCCTATAGGAAATAAATGATATTCTGTACTAATTTCATTTGGAACAATAATATTATCTTTTATAAGAGATACGCTAGAACTTGTATAAAAAGCTTCTCCAGTCGGAGCTAAAGGCATAATTCCGCTTGGTGATCGAGCTGCAAATATACCACTTGAAGAATTATAAAAAGCATTTAATAAATTTAAATTACCTATATTATCGCTACCTAACCAAATACCTATACATGGATTAGTCCATCCAGTAGTAGGATTCTGTGGTACATCAAAAATTGCAAAACTACTTAAATCAGAATTATATCCAGTAGGAGCTCCATTACTAGTGCCACTTGTTCCAGTAAAAAGTTGCCATCTAGTACAAGAACCATCATCAGACATTTGAATATGTAAAACATATCCAACATATGCTGATGATACAATAGGCGTAAAACATAAATTATTATTAACAGTTACTATATCAGTAGCAGTAGGATCAGTTGTAGTAGATCCTCCAGTAAATCCAACACTAGGTGACATAGAGACACTTATTCCACCAATAGTTCCAAATGAAGAAGTGGCACAAGAAATTAATAATTGAAAGTTAGAACTAATACCAGTTTGCTTTAAAACAATCCAAGAATGTGCAGAATTTATAGAAGAAAATACTATACTAGAAGTTGAAGTCCATCTGTTTACTCCATCTAAAGCTGCAACAGTAGAATTACTAGATCCTACTACTGTCCAAGGATTAGAAGAAAAACTAGTTAATCCATTAATTAAAATATATAATATACTTTGAAAATCTCCTGGATGATTACCACCAGCAGTAGTTCCAAGTATTCTAATATTATTTTTATATAACCAAGTTTTAATTAATGTAGGGTAACTCATATTAACCATTAAACAAAATTTGTGAACCATTCCAAGGAATTAATATTTGACCAATTTGAGCGTAAGCATTACTAGAAGAGCCTTGAAACATTAATCCATTTCCTCCGCGACCTGTTGATCCAGTAGTCCATCCAAAAATACTAGTTCCCCACCACATATCAAAAAGTTGACCATGCCGCCCCTGATTACTAGTAGTATTACTAAATAATCCTATACTACCAATATAATAACCAGAAGAAATATCATTAGGTATTTGATTATATTCTTTTATTAAAGAAGCATTAACTCCTTCTCCAGTACAATATAAAGTCATTGTAGAAACTCCATAACCAGTTAATTCTGCACTCGTAGCTAAAGCACTTGTCAAATCTGAACCAGTTGAAGAAGTAGCATTCCAGCAAATTACAAAAGGATTATTCCATCCAGAAACAGGATTTTGTGGAACATCTATTAAAGCAAAAATTAAATTATTACTATTAGGTGAATTTGTGCTTCCAGTAACACCCCCAAGAACTTGCCATCGAGTGCATTGACCATCACTTGACATTTCAACATGTAGTTTTAAGTTATATGAGCTTGAACTAGGTCCACCCCAATTACTATTAGAAATAATAGAAATTGAATCAGTAGCAGTAGGATCTGCCGTAGTAGATCCTCCAGTAAATCCAGCACTACGAGAAATGCTTACATTTAATTTATAAGCACTAGTTCCACTACTAGTTCCACAAGAAATTAATAATTGAAAGTTAGAACTAATACCAGCTTGCTTTAAAACAATCCAAGAATGTGCAGAAGAAGACGAATTCCAAACTAAATTAGAATTAGTAATCCATCTGTTCACTCCATCTAAAGCTGCAACAGTAGAATTACTAGATCCTACTACTGTCCAAGGATTAGAAGAAAATCCAATAAATGAATTAACAATTCCTAATAATAAATTTTGACAGTCAGTTGTCGTATTTCCAGTAGAATTAAATACTTGATTTACATTATATTGCCAAGTTTTATATACTGTAGGATAATCTGTCATTTTAGCTCACTATAGAAAAATACGCATTATGTACTGTAACTGCATCAGTACTAACACCACCACTTCTTTGAATAGAAATATAATATCTTTTCAAAGAATTTGCGATAGTATTAGTGGTTGCAGAAGAACTTACTGTAATACTTTGTGTATGATAATCTGGACTAGTACTACTACTAGTAAATTGTAATATTTGTACAGCATCTGAATCATCTTGTAAAGTTAATATACAGGTATCAGCAGTAGAAGCTACTTGAATTATAGCTTCAAATGTTATTGTTAAACCTGAAGTAGGATATAATGATGGATTAAATTCAAAATATCCAACTGTAACAGGAGAAACAGATGTAGTTGTATTAACAGACTGCGCAACACCATAAATTCTAATAGGTCCAGCAGTAGGTCCAGTTAGACTCGTAGGAACATAAGAGCTTGAAGAAGAATTATACTGAAGAACTTGATTATTTGTAGGAGTAACAGAACTAACAGATATTCCTTGTATTTTAATTACTGAAATTGATCCAATTCCGCTGCTAGCTGAAATATCTCCGCCTATTGTAATATTTTTAATAATTCCGCTGGAAACTCCAATAATTTGATTATTAGAAATAGAACTAAGAGTTAACGTATTACCTTGAAGGTATGAAACAATTTGATTTGTGCTCGTGCCAGAAAGATCTCCTCCGGCTGTAAAACCTGCAGGAATAGAAGTAGGTAACCATTTTGAACCATTCCAACCTAAAAATTGTCCAGTAGATGGAGGAGTACTACTTATTGGATTGCCTTGAATTCCAATAACTTTTTGATAAGTATTATTTCCTGATAAATCCCCACTGAGAGTAAGATTAGCACCAGGAGGACCTGGTGGACCAGGAGGACCTGCTGGACCAATAATTTCTACTGTATCATCGGTAACAAATTTTTGTCCATCAAATCTAACATATCCAGGTTTTAAAATAAAATTTGACATATAACCTTAAGACATTGGCCAAGAAGTAGTTGATGGAATTATTGTTTGCCACATATTTTGTATATATGAGGCACTGCGTACAGTATTTTCAAACCTAGCCATTCCAAGTAATCCATAATAAGAGTCGCCTGTATCACCTGCATCATTAGGGTTACCAATAAACCAATATCCATTAGTTCCAAATGCTAAAGATCCTGTAGAACTAGTGCTAGCTGTTCCAACAAGATATCCATTTTTATAATAGAGTACATTATTGCTTGATAAAGTAAGATCAATTGTTGTGCTTAAAAGTTGCCAATTATTTAATCCAAAATATCCAGTTGAATGAGTAGGTCCATTAGTTCCTGTTATAGTAAATGATTGATTTCCACCAGCAAGAGTCCATTGACCTTGACCACCATTAGTAAATTGTATACATGTTCCTAATTGTTGATATGGTGAAGACCAATTTGATGTAGTTGAATATCCAAAAACTTCAGCATATGTTGTATTTAATTTAGTTGGATTTACTAAAATATGGATTGATATTTTTGTAATTCCTACAAAATCAGGACATCCACCACCTGTTGATGCAGTAGATGTTGTCCCTACACTGTAATTAGACCAAAAATTATTTGGACTGCCATAAAAATGATGACAATAATCATAAATACCTTGATTCAAAATAGAAGGGCAAGTTCCACTTTGAACTAATAAATCTAAAGTTGGTGTGACGGTACTACCACTTGGAATAGTAGAACCAACAGAAGATGCTCCTGTGGTTCCAATATTTAATAAAGTAAGAACTCCAGTAGAAACAGCATACACATAATAATAGTTTCCACCCGTTCCAAAAGTACCAATAGTTCCAATTATAACAATTTGACCAACAGCATATCCAGATGAACTTGCAACAGAAACATTGACTGTTTGCGGAGCTGCGCTACTTGTTTGAACAGTAGGTTGAGTAAAATTAGCTGTAGTGGTAGTTGGTAAAGGTCCTGTATTAGCATTTCCAGAACCATTTCCATAAGATCCATAATTTTTAAGAATTCCAAAATTTATTTCATTAAATCTATAATCTAATAATGTATTACTATCAGAAGCTGGTCTTGCAGGAAGAACACTGCTACTTGGACCCCAAGAAGTACCATTATATTGAAATACTTGTTTTGATGTGGGTGTAGTAGAACTAACTGTAGTTCCCTGAAGTTTAGCTACTTGTAAAGAACTTATTCCGTTAGTAGCAGAAATATCTCCACCTATTGTAAGATTTTGAATAATTCCACCAGACACACCAATAACTTGATTATTAGCAATGCTAGTTAAAGTTAATGTATTTCCCTGCAATTTAGAAACTGTTTGACTTGTACTTGATCCAGTTAAATCTCCTCCAGGAGTAAAACTACCAGTAAGAGTGACTGGCACATAAGAGCTAGATGCACTACTATATTGAAGAACTTGATTGTTTGTTGGAGCAGTAGAACTTACAGATGTTCCTTGAATTTTTACTACAGATAAAGATCCAATACCATTACTAGCAGATACATCTCCACCTATTGTAATATTTTCTATCACTCCACCAGACACCCCGATAACTTGATTATTAGCTATACTGGTTAAAGTTAATGTGTTTCCTTGTAATTTAGAAACTGTCTGACTTGTGCTCGATCCAGTTAAATCTCCTCCAGCAGTAAAAGTGCCAGTAAGAGTAGTTGGAACATAAGAACTAGAAGCAGTACTATATTGAAGAACTTGATTATTTGTTGGAGCAGTTGCACTAACACTAAATCCTTGAATTTTAATAACTGAAATTGATCCAATCCCACTACTAGCTGAAATATCTCCACCTATGCTAATATTTTTAATAGCTCCACTTGATATTCCAATAATTTGATTATTAGAAATTCCAGTTAATGTAAGTGTATTTCCTTGAAGATATGAAACTGTTTGACTTGTACTTGTTCCTGTAAGATCTCCTCCTGCAGTAAATCCTGAAGCAAGAGTAGTAGGAACATAAGAACTAGAAGCACTACTATATTGAAGAACTTGATTATTTGTAGGTGCAGTAGAAGAAACGCTTATTCCTTGAATTTTAATTACAGATAAAGATCCAATACCATTACTAGCAGATACATCTCCACCTATAGTTATATTCTTAATAGCTCCACTTGATACCCCAAGAACTTGATTATTAGCTATACTAGTTAAAGTTAATATATTTCCTTGTAATTCAGAAACTGTCTGACTTGTGCTTGATCCACTAAGATCACCTCCAGCAGTAAATCCGCTTGGTAAAGTTGTAGGAACGTAAGAACTAGAAGAAGTACTATATTGAAGAACTTGATTATTTGTAGGAACAGTACTACTTACTGCAATTCCTTGAATTTTAATTACTGAAATTGATCCAATACCACTACTAGCAGAGATGTCTCCACCTATGCTAATATTTTCAATAGTTCCGCTAGAGACTCCAAGAACTTGATTATTAGCAATGCTGGTTAAAGTAACAGTATTACCTTGAATTTTAGATATTAGTAATGACGAAATTCCACTATTAGCAGAGATATCTCCGCCTATAGTTAAATTTTCTATTATTCCAGGAATAGTTACGCCAAGAACTTGATTATTAGCAAGTCCAGCTAATGCTAATGTATGACCTTGAAGATATGAGACTGTTTGACTTGTGCTAGATCCTGTTAAATCTCCGCCTGCTGTAAAACCAGTTGGTAAAGTTGTAGGGACATAAGAGCTAGAAGATGTACTATATTGTAGAACTTGATTATTTGTAGGGGCGGTAGAACTTACAGATGTTCCTTGAATTTTAGTTACTTTTAAAGAACTTAATCCGCTACTAGAAGAGACGTCACCGCCTATTGTAATATTTTCTATTACTCCGCCATTTATTCCAATAATTTGATTATTAGAAATTCCAGTTAGAGTTAATGTATTTCCTTGAAGTTTAGAGATTGTTTGGGAACTACTTGTTCCTGTAAGATCTCCTCCAGCAGTAAAGCTGCTAACTCCTGCAGGTCCAGCAGGACTCACTTCTGCTCCAATACTACCGGCTGTAAGTCCAGGAGCTACATTTACTGAGTACCCTATATTTACAACTATTACAGTATTACTATTTATTACGCTAGATACTGAATAATATCCAGCGTTACTAATATAAATTATTTGACCTGTAGCAATCCAGTTACTTTCTTGAACAGAAATAGTAACTGTTCCATTAATTGCGGGTTGAATAAATGTTGATAAAAGTGTTGTGAAAGAATTTTGTCCAGAAACACCAGCAACTCCTGGAAGACCAGGAGGACCAGGAGGTCCTGCTGGACCAGCTAAATTAATAGTACTATCAGTAACAAATTTAGTTCCATCAAATCTAACATAACCTGGAGCTAGTAGACCATTTATCATGAATAAAATACATTTTTATTACCCTTTCATTGACATAATAGTATTTATTAAATGTGTCCTTTCTTGCATACTATCCATATTTAAATGAATACAATTTATTTCAAACATTTGAACTAACAATTTAATCATAGCATCAATTGCAACAATACCATCCCAAGTTAAATGCTCTCGTATTCCATCTTCTTTCATAGTAGCTTTTGATGGTCTAACAAAGAAAATAATTGATTTTTTTAATTTTTCAATTTGTCTATTTAATTCTTTGTCTTTAATTAATTTTGGTAAAATGTTAGTATGTTGTGCCGAATAAGCTAGGACATCTAAAATTGAACGATCGGAAACAAAATTTTCATATTTTTGCTCTTGTTCAATTTGGCGATTAAATATTCGCATTTGATAATCATTCACAAGATCCATATTTGATCTTAAACTATCTATTTGAAGTTCTTGTTCAGCTAATATCTGCCTAGCTACTTCAGGTAATAAAGTTAAATTATATTTTTGAGAAATATATTTTGCTAATGTAGATTTTCCGCTTGAGTGTGCTCCTATCACAAATACTTTCATAAAAAGCCTTTAATTAGTTCAAATTTTCTATCCATAAATACAGATGCTTTTTTATATAAAAAAGCAGCAACTTTTTGTACTTGTTTATTTCCTGAGTATCTTAATTGATAAATTCCATTATTATATTTTGGTGATGATATTGTATAAATATTATTTTTTTCTAAAATTTTTTTAAAATTAATTAAAAAATTTTTTGTACCACGCAAAGAGAATGACATTTTACCTTTATGATTTGAATTTTTATCAAATGTTGTATAAAATGAGCCATCTCCGTCAGAATAACCGCGTAAAAAATGATGAATTAGAGAATGATTAATTAACCAATTTGGCATATCATATGTTAAAC
>Ga0116227_10012739_pt1 | contig 13552 bp, 9 predicted proteins | sample S1TSphgellanicum_FD_89693 | JGI IMG/M metagenome (GOLD analysis project Ga0116227, IMG submission 89693) | Host-associated microbial communities from peat moss isolated from Minnesota, USA - S1T2_Fb - Sphagnum magellanicum MG | ecosystem: Host-associated > Plants > Peat moss > Unclassified...
TATATATATATATATATATATATATATATATATATATATATATATATATATATATATTTAATTTGCTTGATTTTGTTCTTTTGATGCATGAAATAAGGTTATTTGGATTCTTTTCTTTTTCTTTTGAATGTATATCTACCTTTTCTTTTTTTTTAAATCTATTTCATTTAGGTTTTAGGATAGTTTGAACTTCCCTACCCCACCCACACCCATCCCCACCTTTTTTAAGAATTTTTTTTTTCATATTTTTATATTTCCCCAAAAGACATGAAATGTTATAGGTAACCGATAATTAAAATATAGAGATAAAATAATTAGCCACGTGAAAATTCAAAATATTTAAGAAAGAATCTCCTTTAAAGGTTTAATGAAAGCATTTGAACATTCAACCTACATTTATTAGTTGAGCAAAGGAATAGCATATTGACCAAGGCCAATCAAAATACTATAATTGGTTTCCATTTAAATTCAGAGATGATAGGTAATTCCTTTACCATCATCAAGAACCCCATTCCCATGTGGACATGAATAAAATCAACACCAAAGATATAATGCTCATAATAAAAAAATGAAATGAAAAGGAAAGTAGGAAAAAATTAATGAAACAAAATTCTAAAGAATTTCAAATTAGTGCACACATGTTTTAAATCATTCATTTATCTTCAATGTACCTTCTTTTGGATTTGAACCAAAATAGAATGCAACTTTGATTCTTTGAAGTTCAACAATAATTCAAAAATTGCAACAATTCAATTTTTTGAATTGTAGTGGACCTTTTAACATTCATGTTTCATCTTAAACATTATTGTTCAAGATTAAGTTTTTTAAAAATGAAGTTTCATAATATTTGTGTTGGGTATATAAAACATTTAACAACTATAATTTAAAATTTAAGAATATCATGATTCATCAAAATTGAAATTTAACATATCCAAATTTTATGATAAATAGTTCTAAATAATTTAAATTGCAAGTTTTCTACTAACCAATTTTTGCTCAAAAAAACGAAATTAAACTTCAAATTTCAGAAATGAAATGATTTTGGAAATCAATCACTATAGTGGAAAAAATAAAATCATTTGCTTTTATATATTTGGTTTAAGTTTGTAACCAAAAATAGAAAAGGTTGATTAAAGACTTGTACAAATCATATGCAGTTTATAATTAGGTTTGGTTTTAAAACATTTAAGACTTCTTTGAGGGCAAGAAAATATTTATTGGCTAAACATTTGTTTAATGACAACAATGGCAACAACATGGAACTTTTGAAGGGCAAACAAATGGAACACATCCAAGACAAATTCATTGAATTGAACTCTCCAAATGTTCGTAACTTGTTACTTCCTTCAAACATCATCCAAGGGGAGGCTACATTAACAACATCCTTGAATTAAAGTTTAGGAATCATTATGATGAGATCCAAAAGTGTTGTTTTTCAAGGCAAATTTTTGGACAAAAAGTTTTCATTTTCAAGATGTTGTTGATAGGGTTGGGAATGGAACAGGCCTTGGTTGCACGAATGCAACTTATAGGAGATTTAGAAAAAATTTGGATAATGTTTGACCATGTTAAATGTGTTGCCAAGTAGACAACAATAATTTGCCAAGTATATGATTTGACCTATTACAAAGTCATGACCATTGTAATTTGCAACATGCAATCTAAAGACATTAAAATGTAACAAATCATGTGAACAAAGTTAAACAACACAATGGTTAAACATGAGTTTCCCAAACCAAACTTCAAAGGATTCATCATAGACAATGTGTAAACAAATTGGAATGTATGAGAATCATTTATGGTTATAGAGACGTGAACGTCAAGATGGTTAACAAAAAGTGCACATGTTTGTTCCATTGGACTTTATCATTTGATAGGCATACCAAACAATTAATCAAACCTAAGTTATAGGATTAACACAAGGCATTCTACTATGAATACAAAAATACCATGTTTTTAGAAAAGGTGGCCATTCAATATGCAATGATTTGTTGTTGGTTGCTTTCGTCTAACACTTCGTGTGAAATTAGAATTCACAAGTTTAGCAATTAGCTTAACTTCTAGCATTTTTGCATTAAACAATGGGGCATTAAATAGTGGGACATTTTTGCATTCATGACCCATGTAATAATTTCTTTTGCAAATTATGTATAATGAATTTCTTTTATTGTATAATTGTTTCACTTTTGGGCTAATTTTGTTTTGCTTACATTTATAGGAATTCAACATCGTTGAATGGAAACATTCCAACTTGTAATCTAGTAGAAATTGTGCATAACATCTAGTTATAGTAACTAGGGAAATGTGGCACCTCCTTGTACATAGCAACATGCAAAGACTATGTATGGGCTTTCAAACAATCCACATTAAATCGACATTACTTACAAGGTGGTCTATTTATCCATGGTCTTAACATGAATGAATTATTATTGAGGAGGGCCCACGTGTTAAGGGATCCTACTAAACTTGCAATAGCCATTGCAAATTATGCCTTTAAGCATTTGTTCACAACACAGACTTTGCACCTCGAAGGTGAAGAGGTTCGGCTTAGCCAAGCGTAATGCTAACTATTTTCTAGGTGCAAATGATGATTCACAAAAACCATCCATTGTGTTAATTTTTTTTGTCTGCATATGGTTTTTCCCCAAGTGAACCCAATAATGTCGACAACCATATTCATTAGTCTACACGTCCATTGGTTGCTCTACAATTCATGTAATATGTTACTTATAGTTTCTCAAGGTGGGTTAGATGTGTTAGGGATTATGTGCGAGGATGGCTTGTGGCATATTGATCAATGCCCACCTAGTTCCACAATTCAATGTTTTGCAATGCAAAAAATTCAAGTATCAAATGTGTAGCAAATATTAATACACATAAAATGAAAAGTGAGGTCCTCCAACTCCATATTATTGTGATTTTTGGGTTCAATTTGAAAATGGAGTTCTAGAGCATCACAAACATTGGTTTTATCATAATAACTTAAACCATTGTGTGGTGGGACTATATAAATGTTTGTTGTTGTTAGGCCACAAATTTTGAATGCATGGCTAGTTCAACAAAATGTCAACTTGACTCAAAAAAAGGTATCATGTATGGAAAAGGCTAGGTTTCTTTTTAATTTTGAACATAAGAACAACCATTAGAGTTTATTTAGAGGTCAACCTTCTACTACAAACAATTTTGAAATTCTTATTATTTACACACATAATTTTTTTAGGCTTGTAGTTGCAAGTAATTGACCTATAATTCTTGGTAGCAAGAAGGTGAGAAGGCCTTTAATGTTCAAATTAAAACAATATCACACGAATAATTGGAAGGTCAATAAATTATTTATATAAATGATTTTTCCCCCCCATGTTGATGTCTAGCCACCAAGGTATGGATGAATCTACAACGTCGTACTCTCTAACCACAAACATTACAATGTGATAGTTGGAAATTACCCATGTTGCTCATGCATATATTTTGTTGTAATGTCAACAATTTTTTTGAATGGACATGGGGGCATGGGTATAATGTAAACATATGTATCATATCCTACAAAACATAATGTATTGTGAACATAGTGAAAAGTTCATTCATTATCCCACATGGAGTGGGGACAAGGTTCAACGTCTATTGATGCGCATTAAAACATGTGACAACCAATGATATGATAATAAAGTTGCATGTGCATCAATTTTCTTGTGTTTTTTTCATTTACACAATTCATAGGAGAATGTGTACAAAAGTATAATTGACCATGTTAAAATTAATAAACAAGTTCAAAAGGTTATTTAGAATTAATTAATTTATTACTACATGGTTAAGAGATTCAATTTTTGACTATGTTATAGTTCCATCATTCTTGAAGGAACTAGATTGTTTCATTTGTGATGAATGTTTCAAAGGTGGTGTACATTTTGGTTCTATAACAAGATTTGGTGATATTGTGAACATTTTTTGTTACATTTGTAATCAAATTTAATTATTTAAAATCTTTAACTAAATCTAATGTTTCCATTCTTCAAAACCCTCCTACATTAATGTTGCAAATCACAAGCACCATTTGGATAAATAAATACAATGATTCAAATAATAGTATAGTTGTTTTCACGCATGAACGCTTGTCAACGTGGCAAAATATTGTGGGCTTCATCAGGGAATAATTTTCCACATCACAAAATGCAAATCCATGTGGCATGATAATATTCCAACAATATTCCTTGATGTGGCATGGAATATGCCCCAAAAATTCCTTTTTGTTCTTTTGAACCCACTCAATCATTCACTACTCATCCATTCATTGTTCACCCACTAATGTCATTGATAATAAAGGTGTAATGGTATTGGATATTAACAAAGAGGAAGCCACTTTATTTTGTAGGGTCGTCAATGGGTAACTTAAGTATATTTTCCTACAACACATTGTAATATTCTTGCCAATTAATATTGGGTTTTCTATGGAGTTCATTAGTATGTATATATATTGTGGGCCTATTCTTTGTTGTTATTTTCTAGTGTTAGATCACATGCAAAACATGTCATTTAGTTGAGTCTATAAATTACTTTGGTTAATTGATATCCTAAACTATCCACTTTATCCTAACTTCTATGGCTGATTGTTCAATTATCACAATTTGTTGTTATTTTGATATGTACATATTTTACCCCCAACTTATGTAGTTAATTATTCAACTAACACAATGGAGTTTCATAGTCGATTGTTCAATTAGCATAATATATTACATGAACAACATAGAGAATACCATATGGATGTTGGGAGTTTTTGCCAATAAACATTCCTTTCAGACATCAATGAAGAGATCACAAATTGTGGCATTGAAAGAAGCAAAAGGCATGAGAATGTGGATTAACTTGCATCAAATGTCCATGTGCAAATGACAAGGGGGCCTAGCAAGGAACATGTAGCTTAATTGTGCAAGAACATCTCCAAGGTTCATCATGGCCAAAATCTAAATATGCAAGCTTGGATAGGCTATGCACCCCAAGATGAAACAAAAATTGAATGGGGGTTTGCATTTAAACCACAATACATATAAGGTCTAAATGGTGTAGGCATAGACCAAAATTTATGGTGGGGGGACATGTTCCATGATGCCTTTGTTGCACTAACTATGTGTGTTCATAGTGATGGAGGACCATTATTATATGGTGACATTGGTGTCCCAATTGTGTCAACACATGACGATGTGGTAGGTGTTGATAATGATGGAGGCTCATTATTAGATGGTGACATTGGTATCCCAATTGCGTCAACACATGATGTAGTAGGGTAGTGTGAAAACTTTTCTTGGGAATGTGCAAAACATTGATGGTGTGGGAGATGGTGTACATCTAGGTAGTGGCAATTGGATTCCTAGTGTGTTTGAATTGAATGAAACTTGTTGTCAATTTTTCCCAAGGGCTAGATGGTCCAAATTGTCGACCACGTTAACATTGATGAACATTTGTACAATTCAATATGTTTACACACATAAATTTTTGGATGAATTTGCTAGCAAAAAAATGTTTGCCACTTAAATAATATCATGCAAAAACCTTTACAAAAAAGATGGGCATGGAATACAAGTTCATAAATGTTTGTAGAAAGGTTTACATCAAGTATAAGGGTGTATATGTTGACCTTCAAGAATGCCCAAAGTGTGGCCTACCTAAACACAAGCAAGTGGGGCATAATCAAATCCTTGCAAAGGTTCTATGCCACTTTTCAAATCATATCGTGGGCGTAACAATTTTATTCTTCACTTGCCATATTAAACTTTTGGTGTGGCATCATGAAAACAAAAGCAAAGATGGTTTAGTGAGGCACATGGTTAATTCCAATGTGTGGAAACATGTTGACAAAATGTGATTTAACTTTACATTTGACCCAAGGAACATACGGTTTGGGCTATCAATAAAAAACTATGTATTTGGTCCACATGGCTAGTTATATTGTTGATGTACAACGTATCATCGTGAATGGCAATAAATTAAAATTTCATGTTTATTTCATCGTTCATTTTGGGCAAAAAACAAAGAAATTTGAAAACATTGACATGTATTTGTAGCCATTCATTGAATAACTTCAAAAACAATGGCAACTTAATGTTCCAACGGATATGATTTTGTCAAAACACCCAACGAACAGTTATTCAATTTGTGAGCAAGGTCGTGTGGATGATTCATAACTACCTAAGGCACAACTTCATTTTGAGATGTGTGTATTAAGGGTAGAAAATTTTCCCTTTTGTGTAGGTTGAACATTAATTCTAAGTATTCAAAGTTATTATCAAAGTGTGTGTATTGTGATTTTAGGAAGTGGTTAATAGAAAACCATCCATATTGACATCCTCAAAACAAAAAACCCTTTGATGGCAAGGTGGATAATGGATTGTAGCCACTTATGCTAGCAATTGAAGAAATAATGTCAAATGTAGTAAATCAAAACCATGGTTGGATGTTGGCTTCATACATGGGGCACAAGATGGTCCATTCAAAGAACATGGCATGAAGCGAAAGTTCATCTTTATGACATGACTTACTTTGGGGTGAGTGTATTCACAATTGTTGACTATCTTAATAAGCATATGCATTAATGTAGTAAAAAGTTCAATTGGTACAAAGAGGAAGTAATGGTTCATTTGAAGCCTCTTTTAGTTTGACTAGTTTAATGAACATTACAACCAACCTGATTGGAATAAAAATGTCTTATTAATATTGACCATAATATAATGCCTTATTTTGGCATGGTGTTTGCATGGACATGGACTTGTATTTACACATTACTTGGATGGCATGCATGTGGAGAAAAATGTGTGAAAATGTTGTGCAAACCATTTTTGGGACAAAGGATACCATTGTAGTGGGTCCAAATTTCGAGGAATAGTGAATAAGGTTTTCCCTATGGTTGTTTCAAGACCCACATTCCCTTGATAGGTGGATGAAACCAACAATTTTTTATGTAATAGAAGTTCATGAATTGTAGGTTTTCATGCATTGTTTGACATCATTGTGAGTGCCTACTAACTACTAAAGTGCACCTTTGAAACACATTGCAAACAACATGTTTTCAAACATGAAGGTGCATGATTGGTATGTATCTATGTAACAATTAATGCCATTGTGTCTTTGTGGACTACTATATAAATTGACGTGATTTGCAATTATGTGCCTTAGTTATATTTTTAAGGGGTGTATTCACAATTGGGGTACCAAAAAGGAATGACGTATATTTAAAAGACTGCAAAGGACAACTTTGGATTTTGTTTATTTTACATTATTATAGTTATAGTGGATTGTTGCATGCCAATAGATAAAATGATGTCTTGTTAAATTAATAAAATTAATTTAAAATAATTTGGATACAATGTAAATGTCATTTTGAATCATGTAAACTAATTATATCAAATGTTTAAATTGCAATTTAAAAAAAAAAGAATCAAAAGGAATGCATAAAATCATACAATCAATTTAAAAAAATTTGTACAACAAAAACATGCCCTCTTCTATGAAAGTACATGTTCATAAAATGAATTTGATGAAAAACCAAATTATATAAAAATTTCAAAGTTTTGAAATTTTGAAAAAAAGGGTTAAAAGGAAAAAAAACACATTTTTTAAACCATTTGACAAAAAAATTATGTTCAATAGGTTCAAAATGTTTAGCTTAAGATGCATGTGACATGTGCAGGAAATAATTTTGCCAAAAAACATGTTTGGTTGTCCATTGAAATTCATTTTGGGAATTTCTAGGGATTTTTATGTTTCAAACTATAAACCAAAATATTCATGCACAATTATGTATGAATGTGAAAACTCACCACCACCACATGAATTATCTTAAATTGGACTATTCAATTTTTCTCACTTAAATTTGTTTCAAGTAAATGTTATTTACAAAAAGTAACCCCATAAAAGTCTTGTAGTCCTTTTTCCTTTTTTAGGAACCCCAACCATGAATAAGCCCTAGGGGTTATGTGCCAAGGTATTGGATCTAGCAAATATGAATACTTTGTAAGAAGATGTGGTAATAACCATGTGGTGGAAATGGCCATGCCATTCACCTTTTTGACATAATGACACACCTAGTCTTTCACTTGGTGGAGGAGCTAAATATGTGTGGCCTACATACAAGGTGAATGTATGACATTGAATGAATAAATGAAGCATTGAAGGGATATGTAAGGAATATGGCATGCCTTAAGGGTTCAATTATGATTGGATAGATCATGGAAGAAACAATTGGATTGGTTAACAAGTATATGCAACAATTCCAATCACTAAAAAACTAGGTTTGGGATTCGGATGAAAAGGAAGGTGTCATTGGGGAGGTTTTTGAAAGTGCATCCACTAAAATAAACCTTACATTAACTGAAATATGGCCTACTAATACATCTTCAACAACATTTACAATGTTGTCGCTCCTTGGGTGAGGCAAGGGGAGGATTAAAAACCTACATCCCGACATGTATTAACATCATTGTATTTCATACATTGCCTATATTCCAACTGTAGCAATTGATTAAAGTTGCGGTATCAATTTCATGTCAACTACATGCCAACTTTTGTGGTCAACGTAGGAACATAGGGGCCAACTACTTTCCAACTCTTTTAATTAGCAAAATCAACTCAACAAAAATGTGTCAAATATGTGTTATGTGAAAAATATGAGATAGAATGGGTTGCCAACATGGTGCATGGCATTCCTCCCTTTATTTGGGTGACAAAGACAATGTTGCAACATCAACATGCTAGGGCCACATTGGATGACCTAGATGTTGTAGCATTGTCCATTCCACCATGCACAATAACAATAAGCTACAACAAAATCAAGGCATACACAAACCATTTCCATGTGGACAATGTAATAAGCATTGACACCATGTCTTATGACATGGGTGGCATCATTTTTCAACCACAAGAATCATGACACCAATCACCATCCAACCAAATAATTATAATACGTTGGAGTGTTGAAAGATATTTTGGAATTAAACTATGGCATTTATCCACATCGGTATGTTGTTTTGGTGTGATTCGGTTTGAAATGGCCTAGATAGTTGGGGTAATCCAACTTACAAATGAAATCTTGTTGGATTCATGGTAATTTTTGTTATCTTTTGCTTGGGGGAAATGAACCATTTGTCTTTCCTTCACAAGTGTAACAAGTTTTTTAATTTGTTAACCAATAAAGCCCATGGTGGAAGGTTATATTACATAAAGAACCATAAAGTCGATGCATGTTTCTTGACACCTACAAGTAATACATAAATACAAATGATAATGCCAATATGTTGGACGCATGTAAAAACACACTACGGGTGAACCATTTTTCATCACTTTTCACCCAAAAAAATGATGTATAACAAATATGATAGGTATGAAATAAGCTAAAATGCTGATGGCATCTTTTGGAAACCCTAAACTTTTTAAAAAAAATTTAAATGTGCATGACAACATTTTGGAATTCAAAGTTCATTTTGAATCAAAGTTAAATTTGTTCCAATGGTTAGATGAAGAGGATTGGATAAAAAAGTGCATAAAATATATAATGTACATTTTTTCAATGGCCATTGGGCCTCATGCTTGTGGTTCATAACACATTACCAAACCAATAATAATAATATTATTATTATTATTATCCCACCAATAAAATCTTTTTTTTCTTAATGTAATGATTCTTTTGGAATTTTTTTTTGTTATGCATTTATCATTTGAGAAATGCAAACACATATTTTTTTAATGGATTTTCAACCAATTTTTTTTAGATTCTAAATGGTCCTAAATTTAGTTGATGTATATCAATATCATTCACCACAAAAAAATTCATTACATAACTTGACCCATAACTTTAGTTTTGAAGTATATTTACAATTTGCATATTTTGTGATGTATTTATTTCAACACAAAATTCAAATATACTTTTGTTAAAGGATGAAATTGTGCCCCCTAATCATTACCGTCCTCCAAGAAGTAAGACCGAAGGAACAAGGTCAACACCTTATTATTCGACAAAAAAAAAAAACTACTCTAACTAATTTACTTTAATACAAGTATTCAAATAGTAAATAAGAAGTCATACAAAGAAAAATGAGGAAGGTAAAGGTCTAATGTCCAAGAACAAACCTACCTCCTATAAGTAGTCTAATATAGGGGTTAAGGGGAGAAAATAGAGAAGGGTAACATGAAAAATGGTCAGAACCCAATAATAGTTACTATCCCTAGCTTTGTAGTACTTTCAATGCCCCTAGATGTTGCCTAGTGGGGTTTGTAGACCTTCTACCACTACTGTCCGTCCTCTCCAATGCCTGTAGGTCCCCTAGTGGTTCTGCCTATCATTTGTGACACTCAGGAGATCCCCTTTGCTTATATATCATCTACAACTAAACATTTTCCTTCATAACTTGTGCCTACCACCTTCTATAGTACCTTTCAATTTGTAAGCGACTACTTGTTGGTCTTTTCCCCCTGCTTTCCACCATCAAGGATTGGCTTGCTACCTTCCTATGGCAGACAATAATTTAGTGCTCTAGAGGCCACCAAGTGGTATGCCTCGTTACTTTATATCCTAGAATAAATGCACAAATACCATCTCAAATAAGCTTCCTACTTGTACAATATCAACTATTCTACCTTCCACACTTTTTAATAGAATAGAAATACAACACAAGATACTTGAATCCTTCAACCATTTTCCATTAAAATCAACACAAAATACATACACATTTCTCCATCCCTCACACACCTCTCCATGAAAATCCTTCATTCCAATGTCCCATTACAAAAGTCTTAAATGATGTAGAAGTTTGTAACATTTTCTCTAATCCTTTTTCTTCACAACCCACACAAGGCCCACATTGACCTTTAGAAAATAGGGCCTTTATCCTAATCCCTTTTTAGAATTCTCTTAAATGATTGGGTGGATTATTTCCCAACCATGCACTAACCCGGGCTAACTAATCCCACTAATTTCACCCCTTGGGTAAGGGATGGTAAATCTACCACTCATAACTATTAGTTACTAGGAGGCCTATGGAACTAACTAGTCTATAAATTTATACTTGTTAAAAATTTCATATGTTCAAGTTTGTAAATGTTTGTTCGAGTTTTTTTAAAAGAAACTAGTTTAAATATAAAGCTAATGCAATATATTTGAAATGAACAAAAATAATCCAAGTTGTGATGTTTACATGTACCCAAAAAATAAAATGTAGAATTTTTGTTTTTGTGATTACATTTTTTAAGGGGCCTAGTGTGCGTTCACCCATGCATGAAATATTTTTCCAAATGCCCTTACATTTCCCAATAGGGTAAGTGCAATACTACTATCTAGAGAAGAATCATTATTACTCAATGAGTCAAAACAATTCAATATTAAAAGAGGAGCCCATGCATCAAATTAGATAGAAGAAAGGTGAATGGTTCAATGTACAAAGGCATATTTGGGTAATGACTTAAGGTGAGGACTACAAAATTAGGTTAGTTCACATACTAGATTAGTTAGGTGGTATATTAAGGGACATGGTGTTTTTTTGGGCAGATTTTTTGTTAAATTTACAATGATAACGATGCCCCAATACGATCCAATATTGACCCCAAAGTTCACATGAAAATATATTACCTCCTTACCTTAAGGATTTCTTTATCCTAGGCCTTTAGATTGTTAATTTTGGAAGCCTAAACATGTTTTTCTAGTCATTTAAAATGAACTAATAGTCAATATGAAATTGTTATCTACCTACAAACATGGTTGTAGCTAGCATTTATATGTGCATTTTGTATTGAACATCATCATTCCATACTCTTGGTTGCTTTCATTTTTTTATGAAGGTATTGTAATTAGGTTTCAAACAAAATCATGGGTACCTTAAATATCAAAGGCCTTTGATTTAATATTATTTATTTTTAAATATCCAATTAGCTATGTATATCCAACCAAAACATGTTGTTGATGCTTGGATAGTTTAGCTTATTGTTAAAAATGGAGTAACACACTAATCCATGATTTATTAATATGATTTTTGTGGTATAATCAAAGTGGTGATCATTTAGAAGAGCTATAAAAATAGCCCACAAAATCAAAATCCTTCTAACCCTAACTCCCCATTGGAGTTTGTCATAGAAATCTTGTAGATTACCTTCAAATTCTAGCAAATTTAAATCATTTTCCAACCAAGTGAACCTTTTTTAATATGGTCAAAATCTTATATTCTAAACGGTAATTTGACAAATTTCATTAATAAAAAAATTGGCACAATACACAAAATAAGGTTTTGTGTAGGGTTGATGAACTTTTTCTAGTCCAATGGGGTTGTTGGACTTTGTAGTCTAAAATTGATTCAACTTATTTATCTCTGATGAAATAATAGTCATTGAGCAAAAAAATAGTCCATGAAAATAAACAATTGTTTATGTTATTATTTTTTTATGAGCATGGAGGGTTTGTTTGGGAGGGCCAATCCTCCATAAGGTTGTAGGGTTGAAATGTTGCATCTTCATTTGCCCATTTGGGAAACATTATCACATTCAAATTCCATCATGAGTGTCCTTGAATTGTGTCAACATGTAATGATAAAATAACCATCCAAACATGGAACTAGCAATCTTGTAGTTTAGTTGATCCTCACAATATTTGGATTGGTATAAACTTTATTTGCAATCCCCACAAATTAATGCTTGAAACACAAATGTACCCTCCAATTCATCCATGCACCATCTATATATGTCAACCAACTATATATGACACTAATCAACTTAAATAGTCACATGCATGACTTGTAAGGTTGTGACATTTCTCAACTGAAAAGGTGATGTTTGATAATGTCACACCTAAATTGACCCATTTGACATTTGAATAAACTTGGGAAGTTAACAATATTACCTTACCTAGGGAGGGGCGGTCCCCCATTTGAAAACCATTTCTAACTTTTGACCATCACAATCAACAACTCAAATTAATTAACAATTTTTGTTTAATAATAATAATAATAAAAATAAATTTGTAGTTGGAAACAAAATGCAATTGAAAGTTGCTTAATCAAAATTAAAAGGCATTTTCCTTCTAATGTTCAATTCCCTTGGTCTTTGACCCCTCCTTCCAAGACTCTAGCTTTGAATGTGGGGGTGATCAACTATCTTTCCTTGGGTTTTATTTTTGTCAACAAGTTTTTAACGAATAATGGGGTTATGTTATTATTCCATTTAGGTGATCTTTAGGTACTCAAGGAAGTTTGGTCAATTTTGGAGAATTATTCATCATGCATATGGATGAAATGGGATGTAATCAATTCATTGTTTTTTATAGTAGTGAAGATTTTTCAATGAAGGTATTATCCACTTCAAGTTTCAATCCTTCAATAGTTGCTTAATTGTATTCCATTTTAAACCAATCTTCACAATCCTTGTAGACTTTCATGAACATGGTCACTATTCTTGTGAGATACCCCTAAGTGCTCAAATCCCATCCCCCCCCCCCCCACAGATTTTTTTAAAAACAAAAGAAAGATTTAACGAGCAACTGCCCAAAACAACCAAATAACAAAAAATTGAAGGACAACATTGGAAA
>Ga0116227_10012740_pt1 | contig 13550 bp, 11 predicted proteins | sample S1TSphgellanicum_FD_89693 | JGI IMG/M metagenome (GOLD analysis project Ga0116227, IMG submission 89693) | Host-associated microbial communities from peat moss isolated from Minnesota, USA - S1T2_Fb - Sphagnum magellanicum MG | ecosystem: Host-associated > Plants > Peat moss > Unclassified...
ACGACGGGCTACGCCTACGCTTGAAGGTAACTAGGAGCATCGTCTGAAATGCTCAATAAAACGTTGTTTTGTGAGTTTTGTGATATCCCTGGCTTTAGCTGAAATGTCCACATGGTAAGAGTTATAAAAAACTTTTTGGTTTACTGATGAAGCAATACAAGATACTAAGGCAGACAGAGATAAATTGATGGAGTTATACATCAAGCAGATACCAGTGGAAGGTCAGATATTATTGGCAGGAGATCACACAGCGTGGTCAATCAATTTTAGATTTTAGATTAGAGAGGAAGCAGGGCACAAGAGAGAATACTGGTCTGTTCTCTTCTCAATCCAAAATCTAAAATCTGAAATCTAAAATTGGCTCGGTCAGGTTAGTGGTGTATGATTTAGACATGGCTCTCTACGGTGCTGTTTATACTGATCTACAGCTTATACCAGAGAGCTTTTTTTACGCAACTATTAACTTTTCAAATATCCTCTTAGACAAAATTAGTCTTCGTAGTCTGAAACGCTTACTGGGTAAGCATCAGGGAATTCAATTCCAACAAGGACTAACAAACCTTGAAACCCTTGCCCGGACTCAGATTGAGACTTTATCAAACCAGATTAGTCCAAAGTCCAATTCTTGGGGCAGAAAGATCCCGATCAACCCTTAACAATCAACCCCTCCATTGCCTGTTGTAAATCATTTGTCAAATCAGCCACAGCCTGTCTTGCACCTACACGGCTCTCCTTGTACAACGGATAACGCTCAGAAACAGAAATCGGCTCACCTAAGGTAATTTTTGCCCTTTGTTTACCTAATTGGGGACGCTGGAGATGATTACCCCTAATTTTGTTGATCATATCCCCTAAAAGTAGGGTTGTCTCTGCGAACCTTTCCACCGTCGGTTTTTCCCGAATATAACTACCAGAAACAGCTACAAAACTCTCTACCAATCGCATATGCCACATCCGCAAATTCGCCTCATCGGCAACGCGATCGCCCAATGCCCTCTCCACAGGTGACAATGATTTTATATCCTTAAAATCTTCTCGAAAAATATAATTCCATCCTCCCTGTTCTACCCGCCGACAACGATCATTCCAATTACCTTTGGATGGTAAATAAAAATACTGCTCGGAGATCAAGATGGCTGCATTCATCACGGCTTGCAATCGATCAGCTAAAGCCGCATTGCGATCAGGAATTTCCCCGGCGGGAATCTTGATCTCTGGTAGCTTTTGATGATAGAACCTAGTATAAAATTGCTCCATCACCGACAATAGATGTTCTGCCAAGCCTAACAACCGGGGATAAAGAGACTCTAGGGTATCCTGAGTACTAGGATTTACAGTTAACCCACTAGCTGCCTCTAACTCACCTAGTAAATTAGCGATCGCTCTCCAGGGAGCATCAACGTAACTATATTTAATCCCCACTGGTAAAATCAAAACTTGCTCATCTCTTGCACCCTTGAGTAAATCCTCAACACACCAAAAGCCCAGTTGGGCAATACCCGGCTCTAGGGGACTGATAATCTCCGATAACCCGTTAGTTGCCCCCTCCGGTGCCGCAGCCATAGGAAACCTCCCATGGGCAAATAACTCCCGTGCTGAACGTAACCCCGTCCAGTCAGCCTTACCCCGCTGAATGGGAGTACCACCAAGACGAGAAGCTACCCAGCCAGTGTAGGCACCTGCCCATAGGGGAATCCCCCGATCATAGATAAAATGGGCATGAATCGGAGATTGTAGCTCCACACCCGTTTCTCGTGCTACCTTAGGCACCAATTGGGAAAGCAAGTAGAGTAAACAAAACGGATCTTCCGTTTTCGGATGGCGAAATGCCAATAAAAAGCGCACCTTCCCACCTTGAAACTGGCGATACAGATCCACTAAAGCTTCTACGTTATTTGCTTCAATATGGCTAATAGGCGTTTGCCAGTGCCGCCAATAGGGTATCAACAACTGGACCAGCTTCAAAAACCAGGGATTTAGTGCTGGGGGGATGAATTCTAGGGGTGGTTGTGCTTGGTAAATTACACTAGACAAGGTACTCTGCTCCTGTGGTAGACACTTTGAACTGAAAGGAAAAAACAATGCGACTATCACATAAGTTATTTGTTACACTCCGGGATGAGCCAGCTGATGCGGAGATTCCTAGCCACAAATTATTACTCCGTGCTGGTTATATTCGTCGCGTCGGTAGCGGCATATATGCCTATCTGCCTCTTATGTGGCGAGTACTACAAAAAGTTTCCCAAATTGTGCGGGAAGAAATGAATGCTACATTAGCACAAGAATGTTTGTTACCCCAATTACAACCTGCGGATCTTTGGAAAGAGTCGGGACGGTGGGACACCTATACCAAAGCAGAGGGAATTATGTTCTCCCTGACTGACCGACGGGAACAACAATTAGGTCTAGGACCAACCCATGAGGAAGTAATCACCACAGTTGCCCGGGATATGATTCGCTCCTATCGTCAACTTCCCCTACATCTCTACCAAATTCAAACCAAATTCCGCGATGAAATCCGTCCACGCTTTGGTCTAATGCGCGGCCGGGAATTTATTATGAAGGACGGTTACTCGTTCCATGTGGATGAAGACAGCCTGAAGTTAACCTACCAGGATATGTACACAGCCTACAGCAATATGCTGCGACGTTGTGGGTTGAAATTTCGCGCCGTCGAAGCTGATTCTGGTGCCATTGGTGGTTCTGGTTCAACGGAATTCATGGTCCTAGCAGAAGCTGGGGAAGATGAAGTTTTGTACACGGAAGATGGCAAATATGCTGCCAATGTGGAAAAAGCCGTCTCCCTCCCCTCTGATGCCGAGACCTCCAGCTTTACCAGCTACGAAAGAAGAGAGACACCAGCTACGGATACCATCGATAAACTCTGTAAGTTCCTCAACTGCTCCCCTACTCAAGTGGTTAAAAATGTCCTCTACCAGGTGGTTTTTGACAATGGCATCACCGTTTTAGTTTTAGTCAGTATTCGCGGGGATCAGGAAGTCAATGAAGTGAAGCTACAGAATGAATTGACCAAGCAAGCCCCTCAATACGGCGGGAAAACAATTCTCGCCCTAACTGTACCTAGTACCCAAACTCAGGAAACCTGGGCGGCAAAATCCCTACCTTTAGGTTACATAGCTCCAAATCTAGGTGATGAGTATATCACTGCTAATAAACAGATTCACTCCCAGTTTCTGCGCCTAGTAGATAAAACTGCTGCTGACTTAAAAAACTTCGTCACTGGCGCCAATGAATCTGGTTATCACATTGTCGGTGCCAATTGGGGTGAGGAATTTAAGCTACCCGAAACAGTGGTAGATATCCGTAAAGCCAGACCAGGCGATCGCGCCATCCACAACCCCGAACAAACCCTACAAACTGCTAGGGGTATTGAAGTTGGGCACATCTTCCAATTAGGTACTAAATACTCCCAATCCATGGGAGCATACTATACCAATGAACAGGGAGAAGAAAAACCCCTAGTCATGGGTTGTTATGGGTTGGGTGTATCTCGACTAGCCCAGGCAGCGGTGGAGCAATCCTATGATCAAGATGGGATTATCTGGCCCCTGGCTATTGCCCCTTACCAAGCAATTGTCACTATTCCTAACATCAAAGATATCCAACAGGTCGAAGTTGCTGAAAAACTCTACACCGAACTCAATCAAGCTGGGATTGACACCTTACTAGACGACCGCGATGAACGGGCCGGGGTGAAATTCAAAGATGCCGATTTAATTGGGATTCCCTACAGAATCGTCACCGGCAGAGCGATCGCTAATGGTAAGGTGGAAGTTGTGGACCGCAAAACCCGCCAATCTCAAGAAATTGCCATTGAGGAAGTAATCAGCTTTATTCAACATTCCCACCATGCTCAGACTAATTACTGACTTCGACGGTCCAATTATGGATGTCTCTGAGCGATACTACCGTGTTTATCAATTCTGCTTAGAGAAAACCCGTCAACCCAACCAAAGTGTCACGCAACTCCCCAAAGCTGAATTTTGGCAACTCAAGCGATTGCGTGTGCCGGAAAAACAAATTGCCCTGAATTCAGGTTTAGATGAAGCCCAAGCCCAGGAATTTACCCTATTACGACGGCAGACGGTGCATACACAACCTTACTTTGAGTACGACAGTTTGATCCCTGGGGCTGTGGAAACCCTCCACCAAATTCAACACTTAGGTATCGACTTGGCCGTGATGACTATGCGTCGGGTGCGGGAACTAGATTATGCTTTGCAAAAATATAATTTGGGGCAGTTTTTCCCTGCCAACCGCCGTTACTGCCTTAGCAACGACTACGTAAAAACCCGTGATACAGAAGATAAACCCCTGTTGATGGCACGGGCTATCAAGGAACTTCCTCCAATTACTAACACTTGGATGGTGGGGGACACGGAAGCTGATATCGTCGCTGCTCAAAAGCACGGTTTACACGTGGTTGCTGTGGAAAGCGGTATCCGCGATCGCACTCAGCTAGCACTCTACCATCCTAACTATATAGTTCAGGATCTGAGTGCTGCCTTAGATTTAATTCTCAACCCGTAGAGAATTTCTCTAGCCCCAATCCACAAGCTAGAACAGTTAAGGGCAGTCGCTTCCAGTCAGGTTACCCTAGCCGAGCACTGCCTCCTTCAACGGGGGGAGAAATACCTTAGCGGAGGAAACTACTAATCAACCACAACAATAGGAATGTTAATACAGTGGAAAACTGATTTGGGACTAGATGGAGAAAAGACAATTGAGACCATAGCCAGCCAGCAATTAGTCCTCCGATAATTAAGCCTACGATTAGTCCAACCATAGTGAACAGAACTGCCCGACCAAATTTACCTTCCTTCCGGTTAAGAAAGTAAATACTTACACCTACTCCAGCCACTAATGCTAATTGTAATATCTGTTCGCCACCGTTGGGATAAAACACACTAATGGCACTTAGACCTAGGTAACAAGTTCCAGGGAATAGTATATCCAAACCCGTTGGCTGGTCTAGGATTTTTTGCAGCCATTCAGGCGATTGATTGCGCTGAGTTAGACTTTCTTTCACAGGAGATTGCACTCGCATCTCTGGAAACCGAATCCGCTCAGGTACCTTGATTTTACCTTCTTGGCGCATCCGCAAGCGATCCATTAAAATCGCATCGTAAGCTGCTTCAATGGCTTCTCTACGCTTGCTATCACTACCGTATTGCTCTAACAGGTGATTGCGAACGTTTTGAATTTCCTCGAAGCTAGCGTCTTCTGATACCCCAAGTTTTTCGTAGGGATTTTGATCGCTCATGGGAGTTTTTCACTTCAGCTTCAGTCAGCGGCAGTCTTTGGTTGAGGAAAAGACAACTTTGGTTTCTATCATTAGATTGAAAGTTATGCACTCCCACACTGATGCTTCATACACAGCGTAGGTTACCAAGGCAATCCGGCTATCATAACGGAATGCCTTACTGATCCATATATAATGATATCCACATTATATATTGTTTGTTTCCTTCATGTCATCTTTCCCCACACACTACGCACATATCTCAGTAGCAGTTTATTTCCTCACCTAGTTGATTGGGTAGACCAAGGGTTTTTGACAGTTAGCTATTTTACCTAACTATGTTAACACAATTTAACGTAATTGTCTTGAGTACTTTAGCAGTCTTCTAGCGTAACACATTCTTCTGGTAAGAGTATAGCCAGGGGAGCCGTGGAGATATTGATCTGTTCTCCCCTAATCCAAGACCACTGCGTGTAGTTTAGATTACCTACAAGGTCCAGCAGTTACTCATGGGGGTGCACTGTCTCCCATAATCCAAAACCCACAGTCTCTGATTGCCAGATATGTGGTATAAATCCGATTATTAATTTAAAATTAAGGGGCTTTTAAATTTCTATTCACTGAAGTAATAGAGTGTCAAAAGTCAAAAACCCACGGAAGCAGATGTAAAGCTCATCAAAGAGCTTAAATCTGATCCAACTCACAGTACCTCGCGTACTATCGTTTAAGGCAAGAGTTAAAGACCTACCAAGGGTTTGCCTTGCTATTCCTTGCTCTGGAGCCAAACGATTAAACATCTGTAAAGGGTTAAGGAAGTGTCGTTTGGAAAGTACCGACCAAACAAAAGTCGTTCGTGAAGCGTGTGCTTTGCACATAGCTAACATTACCCCGAAAGGGTGGCTCTTAGGAGCGAAACCATTATGCGTACAGGGTTGTGAAATTTGGAATGGCAATTGTCCCATTGAAAAAGAGGCAAGGGAGCAGGGAACAGGGGAGAAGGTTCAGATGGGGATTCGACCCCACCTGAACCAGAACCACTTAACAGAAGTGGGGGACTCAGACCCATGTTCCGCTCCACCGCAGGAGTCAGGGGTCATTTCCCCCCGCAAGAACAGCAAGAACTGCCTCTTCATTGAAAGTGCAATTGCATTAGTACACCAAATCGAACAGCCCCAAGGCGGTAATGGATAAACCAAAAAAAAGATTCACTGCGACTAAAGTCGCCGCGTCGTTTCCCTCTCTTTCTCTGAAGCCGCTGAGTTTCCCACTTACCGTGTGTTTCTATGAGAAAGTAACTGTATCCTAAGGCTAGTTACCTAAAACTTTAGGCACTCATGCTCTAAAATCCTGAGGAAAAAAATAGTTTATTTGAATAATCAGGATTATCATGCTAGTCCCTCGTAGATACTTAAGTGTTGCCTCAGTTAAAACTGTATTTTAGGCAATGCTACTGTTAATGCTAAGTTAATTTTCGAGCAAAGTGATGGTCATGGCTTCTGCCAAGATTCTTGTAGTTGATGACGACCCTGCGGTTCGGAATTTAATCCAACGCTTTTTAATTAAGCAGAACTACCAGGTAGAGGCTGCCGAAGACGGTAAGACAGCCTTAACTCTATTTGAGCAATTTAACCCAGACTTGGTGATTCTAGATGTGAATCTACCAGATGTGATCGGGTTTAACCTCTGCCAAGAGATGCAAAGTCGTAACGGTGTTTTTGTGCTGATGCTGACAAGCCGAGTAGACGAAGCCGACAAAATTCGAGGTTTCTCTAAAGGTGCTGACGACTATCTAACCAAGCCATTTGGCTTGGGAGAACTAGAAGTCAGAGTAGCAGCAATTTTAAGGCGGCAGCGGATTGTCACCGTCGCTGAACAGAAACGCTTAATTTTTGAAAAACTAGTGATCGATCCGGTGCGTCGCGAGGTAACACTTAACAATCAGCCAATACCACTAACAGCTTTAGAATTTGACTTGTTATATTTCCTAGCTAGTCATCCAGGTCGAGTTTGGCGCAGAACGGAACTTATTCAAGAAGTATGGGACTATGAATACGTAGGTGACCAACGGGTTGTAGACGTACACATTGGTCAAATTCGTAAGAAGATTGAAATTGATGCTAGTCAGCCAGTATTAATTCAGACTGTACGTGGTGTGGGATACAAATTTGAATCTCCGTTTCACCTCCAATAGTCAGCAACTCCAATAGGACCTACCTGAAGTTGCTTCTCGTCTACAAGATTCAAAATCCAATTGGATTGAAGGGGATACCTACTCCCCTTTTACAAACAAAGGCTCCAGGGCAGGAGGGAACAATTAGTTCTGGGTCTAGAGCTTAGTTCAAAAACAGAATTGGATCGAGACTGCTTGCAGCAAGATCCAAAGCGTCCTTGCTTCAATCCCACTCTTTTCAGGGTGGGTTTCTCCAGCAAGAACTGCCTCCTGAACTTTCGGTAGCCCCAACTTCTCTAAGTTTGGGGCTACCGCAGTTAGATATGCACTCCCACATCTCGTCCCCTTAGCAGTGGTGGAATAAGGTTTCTAGATAGACACGAGCTGCACGGCGATCATTGTCCCCATTTTGGAGTAAAAACAGTGATAGTGCCGCAGTCATTACTCGATTTTGATCCCAATCTGGATGGGTTTCCAAGTAGTTTTTCAGAGGCTCCTGCAGTGATTCGGGAATTGCTGTAAACATGTTAACTGTTGCGTTCATAAGATTTTCCTCCTTTGAGGTCGATCAAGAGGGACAAGTTGCTTGCAGTGACAGATTCACAAAGTCCTTCGCCTGGCCGACAATCTACGCTAACAGCTGAGGTAGTTTTCCAAAGTTGATGCCAACGGTTGAACAGACTATAAAGGCAAGCCGAATCATTGTGCGCTAGGAGGGGGTGGGTTTGTCAATGCTGCGAAATGTTAACAGTGACGATAGAAAAAATAAATGGTCACGAAATAATAAGGGTTACACACCAATTTTTGTTACATTACTTAATAAAAACTCAGTTAAATAAAATCTTAGGTCCTAGCAGTGCAAAATCCCCAATAAATCAGCAACAGCTGATTCCCTCGTAGAATATCTGTGGAAAACTTGTAAAATCCCTGTGGAAACTTTGTGGAATAGATGCGGAAAAGTTGAGCTAATGATAAGAATTACAAAAAGAATTAGATTGGGGACTGTGGGGATGAGGGACTGCGGACTGCGGACTAAGATAAAGAAGTAAGAAACTGCCCCGTGCTCCTCATGCCACCCCTACGCTTATTCACCCTGATTATTGGTCTAATCATTATCTTGGGGCTAACCCTGTGGCTAATTGACTCCCTCTCCAGGCTCTACTTCCAGCTATCCTATTCTCCCTTGCTCGGTAATCTGCTACTGTTGTTGCTGATTGTACTGATTGGTGGGTTGATTGCTGCGCTTATATACTATGTATTGGTGATTCAGTCTGGTAAGAAGCGTTCCCAGCGTCGTCGCTTTACTTCCACTCAAATTCCAGATGTTAAATCTGATGCAGCTGCATCTACCCTCCAAGCGATACGGCAGCAAGTGGCACAAATTCAGGATGAAGTGGCACGGCAGGCTTTAATTAGTCGCACACAGGAAATAGAGGCTAACTTAGCACAAGGGGAAATTCAAGTAGTGGTATTTGGTACTGGGAGTGCCGGCAAAACCTCTCTAGTCAACGCTATTATGGGGCGGATAGTGGGGCAGGTGGAAGCATCAATGGGTACAACACAGGTGGGAGAAACCTATTGTCTGCGATTAAAGGGATTAGAACGGAAAATTTTAGTCACAGATACACCGGGGATTTTGGAGGTAGGAGTAATAGGAACCGAACGGGAGAAACTGGCACGGACAATAGCAACGGCAGCAAATCTACTGTTATTTGTGGTAGATAATGATCTAAGACGCTCAGAATATGAGCCACTAAGGGGTTTGGCGGAAATTGGTAAGCGATCGCTCCTTGTCTTTAACAAAACCGATTTATACACAGATACAGATAAAGAAGCGATCCTCACACAACTAAGAGAACGGGTAGTAGACTTTATTCCTCCGGAAGATGTGGTAGCGATCGCCGCTAATCCCCAAGCTGTAAAATTAGAAACTGGTGAAATCCTCCAGCCGGAATCAGATATTACCCCCTTATTACGACGGATGGCGGCTATCTTACGGGCTGAAGGCGAAGATTTAGTGGCAGACAATATTCTCCTCCAATCCCTGCGACTGGGAGAAGAAGCCCGAACCTTAATTGATTCCCAGCGTCACCGTCAAGCCGATAAGATTGTCGAGCGGTTTCAGTGGATTGGTGCTGGTGTGGTATTTGCCACCCCCGTACCTTTTCTAGACTTACTGGCAACGGCGGCGGTCAACACCCAAATGGTCTTGGAAATTGGCAAAATTTACGGTTGCGACCTGAACAAGGAACGGGGGCGAGATTTAGCCATTTCCCTAGCCAAAACCCTCACCAGTTTGGGCATTCTTAAGGGAGCAATTGAATTAATCTCCGCTGCATTGCAAACAAATCCTGCCACCTTGATTTTTGGCAGGGCAATTCAAGGAGTGACAGCAGCTTATCTAACTCGAATTGCTGGTAAAAGTTTTATTGAGTACTTTCGTCATGATCAGGACTGGGGAGATGGGGGAATGACAGAGGTAGTGCAGCAACAATTTCAAATCAATCGGCGGGATGAGTTTATCAAAGCCTTTGTGCAGGAAGCGATCGCCAAGGTGGTAAAACCGTTAGCGGATTCTTGGGACAACTAGATAATCACGGTTATTTTAAATACTACAAAATACGTTATCCTCACACTTCATTAACCCCAAAAAGCATATTTAATCGTACACCTCCGGTGCGCCAAAGGCGAACGGTTCTAGAGCAAGGGATAGCAAGGCAAACCCTTGGTAGGTCTTTAACTCTTGTCTTAAACGATAGTACGCGAGGTACTGTGAGTTAGGACAGATTCAGGCTTTCAAGCCCCTGGCTCTACTCCGTGGGGTCTCTGACCGGGGGAGAAAATAGCCCGTAAATTTACTGAACTAGCCACTGATACCGTGCCTAAGATTCAGTAAAACAACTATAGCTTATTCAAGCCTGACTAAGGAAAATAATGAGAAGTTATAAAGAGAATATACCCAATTCCCTTTTCCTAAAAAAAAGACTAAATATGAGGGAATATTTATATGGCAGCAAGTCAGTCCTCTGTGCAAACTGATGGGGTGGAGTTACTAAACCTATATCATCGAAATCCTTCGATTAAACTTCGGAATCGATTGGTGGAATTACACACCGGCTTAGTCCGGAAAATGGCGCATAAATTTAGTCATCAGTGTAATGAACCTTACGAAGACTTGGAACAAATTGGTTACTTCGGGCTGATTAGGGCAATTGAGCGGTTTGATCCCACTCAGGGATACGCCTTTAGCTCCTTTGCAGTACCATACATTCGCGGGGAGATGTTGCACTTTTTGCGCGATCGCAGCACCTTATTAAAAATTCCCCGTCGATGGCAAGAACTTTATAGCGATGGACAAAGGATTCGCAAAGAATTGGCGTTGTCTTTAGGTCGTCCCCCCAAAGATGCAGAAATTGCCTCTCAACTCCACATATCCCCCCAAGAGTGGCAAGAAACCAAGTTGGCGGCTCAAAACAGGATGCCACTGAGTTTAGATGCTACACTAAACCATCATGTTGACTGCCAAGTCACTTTAGGCGAGATACTTCCTTGTAGCCGTTCTCACGTTCTTCAGCAGCAGGAAGAAGAACGTGAGCAACTTCAAGGAGCAATCAGTTTATTAGAAGATAAACCTCGCATAGCAGTTGAGTTAGTGTTTTTGAAGGAACTTTCCCGTAAGGATGCCGCGAAGAAAATTGGTACCAGTCCCATGACAGTAACGCGCTACTTGCAAAAAGGAATTCAGGAGTTAATTTGCTATTTACAACCAGCAGTGGCTACAGGCTCTTAACATGACTCTATCTAGATTTTAAATCAGCGATCGCCCCCTTGGTCATGGCTGCAATCGCTTGATCTGTTGCTTTTGGCAGATGATAATACTTACCTCCAGCGGTTTGGGCTAATTCTTTAGCAAAACCAGTGGAAACAAATTTACTTTCTGTATCAACTACTAGCAACTGTATTCCCAGAGACCGGATTCTAGCGGCAATTTCTAAAATTTCCCCTTTAATATCTGGTTTTTCCCCTGGTTCTAGCTGTTCACCTAGGGAGCGTCCCAGAGGAATGTTACCCCGACCATCGGTAATGGCTACAATCACAACTTGCCCAATATCTCCACTCATCTGGGCATTTAAGCCAACTCTTACTGCTTGGGTTAAACCATGAGCTAGGGGTGAACCTCCACCACAGGGTAGTCTTTCCAAGCGATTCCGCGCTAAAGCTATGGAACGGGTAGGGGGTAATAACACCTCTGCTTGTTCTCCCCGAAAGGGAATCAGGGATATTTGATCACGATTTTGATAGGCTTCTGTTAACAATTGCATAACCGCACCCTTAGCTGATTGCATTCGGTTCAAGGCCATAGAACCAGAAGCATCAACGACAAACACTACCAGTGCTCCAGCTTTACGCGCTAGCCGTTTAGCGCGAATGTCCCCTTTTTCCACAATCACTTTTCTCCCCGGCTGTCTCTGGCGCCGTGCTTTTTGATAGGGAGCCGCAGATCTGAGGGTGGCATCTACGGCAATACGCTGGGCTTTGCCCTTGGGTAGCATGGGTTTAATGTAGCGTCCTCGATCTGACGAGAAAATCACACTCCGACTACCAGATTTACCTTGCCGTTTCGCCATTTGCGTAAAGTACAGCACACTGGGGTCCAGGAGTACTCCATCTGGATCAAAAATGAATTCTTCGGGGATGCTGTTCTGTTCTGGTTGTTCTTGTTCTTGTTCTTGTTCTTCTGGTGTTTCTGGTTCCGACTCCTCTTGATTCTCAGGTGGTGGGGGTGGTTCAGGTGGTGGGGGTGGTTCAGGTGGTGGGGTCTGAACGATAGTAGAGCGGGGGACAATGACTAGTTCCACAGATCGACGTAAATCTGCAGCATTCACTGTAGACCTACCTTCCAAAGCTGCTGCTGCTTTAGCAACGCGCATAGCGAATAATTCTGCCCGATGTCCCTGAACGCCGCCACGAATTGCTTCATCTACAAGGTAGGCAATTTGTTCATGGCTAATGCAGACATCCTTGAGCCATTCCCGTGCCAGGATGATTTGGGTTTTGAGATCGTCTATATCTTCACTGTACTGTTGGAGGAATTGCTGGGGAGATTGGGAATAGGCAATTGCTTGTTCAACTGCTGCAACTCTTTGATCTAGGCCGAGAACACCATCTGCTGAAAGAGCAATGGCAATTCTATCCAATAAATGCTCCCTCAGTGTCCCCTCTTCCGGGTTGTAAGTGGCAATTAATAAAGGTTGACAGGGATGCTGAAAACTCATCCCTTCCCTCTCAATCTGGTTGCGTCCTTCCGATAGTACGGAGAGTAGTTGGTTAGAGATTTGCTCATCTAATAGATTAATTTCATCCACATACAACACCCCTCGGTGTGCAGTTGCCAGTAATCCAGGTTGGAAAATTGTTGCACCTTGCTTTACCGACTCTTCCACATCCACTGAACCTAACAATCGGTCTTCTGTCACACCTAAGGGAATTTGAACGAAGGGAGCAGGAATTACCTCTGCTTCCACCTTGTTATTAGAGGAGGAATTAACCCAATCTATGAGTTGATCATCCCATTCTCCTGGGCAATTGGGGTTACAGTGACAGATTGACCCTTTTACTACTTCAATTGGTGGTAAAAGAGCGTGGATTGCCCGCGCCATCACTGATTTTGCCGTACCGCGACGACCAGCAATTACCACTCCTCCTAAACCTGGATCGACTGCGGCTAAAAGTAAGGCTAACTTAATTGCTTCTTGGCCGACTACGGCTGTCAAGGGAAAGGTTGTGGTTGTAGGAGTGGTGGGCGCAGGCATTGTTTCTTTGATAGCTACTCTAAGATGTTCAGCATAACAATATTTTAGGCATATTTAGAATCGTAGGGGACTAAGCAACAAGCTTAGAAACAGAGAAAGTGAGAAGAATGCCTTGTCCCCAGGCCCAAATGCTAAATCTGACTTTTCCCGTTAAGTCGTGAAACCTAGAAATAGTAAGGGGTTTGGATTATGGTCTAATTCTCAACAAACAAACTTTAATGAGAATAATGGACAAGACAATAGGACTTTGGGGTGTGGGTCATAACAGGCGATGGCGTAGCCGCCGCCTCGGCATCGCTCAAAT
>Ga0116227_10012741_pt1 | contig 13550 bp, 12 predicted proteins | sample S1TSphgellanicum_FD_89693 | JGI IMG/M metagenome (GOLD analysis project Ga0116227, IMG submission 89693) | Host-associated microbial communities from peat moss isolated from Minnesota, USA - S1T2_Fb - Sphagnum magellanicum MG | ecosystem: Host-associated > Plants > Peat moss > Unclassified...
ATTTCGGGTCGATTCCCGACTTTTAGTGGTCGGGAGTCCAAACTGGCGGACTCCCGGGAGTTCGACTCCCGGGCCTTCTTTTGGCCATAACTTGTGTTTCAGATGTCCAAATGAGCAATGCGATCCCATTTTGGACATCTACACTTCAAGACCTTTTCATTGACATAAAGAGCGCAACAAGCCATGGAGTTTTGACCCTTCAAAACGCTCTCTGAAGTTCCGGGAGTCCTTTTGGGACTCCAACTCTCACCAACTCCCAACATGGGAGTTCACTTGGGAGTGTGAGGGTTCACTCCCTCACACTCTTTGCACCCCCGGGAGCATGGGATATGACTCCCGGGTCTACTTATAGACTCGCAACCTTTCAACCCCCTTGCCTTGGTCGCGAGCCAAGGCTAGGGTTGCGACACTGTTGCTGCATGAAAAAGATCACAAGCTTATCCAGCATCTCGGAAGCGTTAGCGACACTCATGGCAGGCACTTCTGTGCTATCGTCCTCTTCCTCATGGAGCACTGGAGCAAGTCCGGCTTCTTCAAGGTGGTCCTCAATGATGCTATCAAGATCTGGCGTGTATGACGTGATCTGTTCCTTCGGGTAGTTGAGCAGGTTCCTGATGTCCATTGGGTTCCTGTAGCGGAAACGCTGGATTTGTGACTATAGATCCGCGATGACCTCGTGGTCCACTAGGTCGTCCTCCATGACGTTTTCAATTGCCTCAACCTGTTCTATCTACCGGATCTTGCAGTGTAAGAAGCAGTTGGTAATCATCATTGGCTTGACTTCATAATTCCACGCGGGGACGACAAACTGGATGGCCTCCAAAATGTCGACCTTTTCCGGCTCCGGCACCTTGTCCATAATGCATTGGAGAAGAGCAGGGTTGAAGCGACAACGGTAGTAGGCCTTGAAGTTGCAAATGATGCCGGCATCACATGGTTGAATCTTCGAGGTCATGTTCGGAGGTAGGTAGAGAATGGTCGTGTTCTGAAGGCGGATGTGATCCGGAATCTTCTCCACCGGAGTGTGCCCGCTGAAGTTATCCAGGATTAGGAAGACCTTCTGGCCGGAAACATGGAGATCAAATGCCCGGAGCCACTCCAGGAAGATGATCTGTGTCATCCACGCGGACGCATTATTCCTGTATACGCACCCAAGTGACGTGACGTTGATGTTCTTGAAACACCTGGGGTTCTTAAACTTGCCAATCACCCACAGTGGGAGCTTGTCAGAGCCGTCGCTGTTGTAACACAGCACCAGGGTCAAGCGCTCCTTGCTTTGTTTCCTGCCTTCGAGCTGCTTTGTGGCAAAGGAGTTGTCCGCCTGCAATGCGAGTGAAGATGTTTAGTTAGCCAAGGACAAACTCATTTGATATCTTTTTGAACTTACAGTATGTACCTGCATGCGATAGAACAACCCACTCTCATCCATGTTGTAGATGTCACGCCATTCGTACGCGTCAAGAACTTGACGAATTCCCGGAAGGGCAGCTGCAACAGTAGTCATGTCGACTGAATCGCTTTCCCCAAACATGTGATGCTTCTTGATCCCATGACGGACCTTGAAAGCTTGAAGCCAGCCATTTGAAAACTCAAACGGTGGGTGATCCAGGTACAGGCGGTCAATGATCTTCATTGTGCTCTCACGTATGAGGTCCCCGCTCAGGTTGACGTGTTCCTGGTTGGCAAGGAATCATTCAGCTAAGGCAGCCTCCATGACAGGGAATTTCACCGTCTTCTAACGCTTGGAGCTGAGGTTGGAGGTGGTGACCTTGGCGAGCAGTTCCGCCGACTGTTTGAGTGTGCCCGACATCGTTGCTTGGCTGACCTTGAGCTGATGAGTGTCCTCCAGCCACTTGATCAACTCTTTCTGTGTGGCACTAGGATGATCTTTCTTGTACCGTACGAGGGTGAGGCGGACCTCGTCCGTCATTGTGGTGTATTGCTGACCTTTCTTCGGCATGGAGAAGACTTTGCGCATGAGGATGTGACGGGGTGGTACTTGCAACGCGGTTCCTGAGGTGGACCCACACGCAAGCAGGGGTTTTTTTTCTGTGGAACTTCCCCCAGCACGCGGGTACGAGCAGCCACGAACTAACGCCCTAATGGTACAAACAATAACAATAAAAAAAAAGGAAAATGTGTGTGTATGATATTATATGTACTGTACCTGCCTAAAGTGATAACCTGTATAAAATGATATCCTACCTCTGGTCCCAACAATATCACTTTAGACAAGTTTTACTATACATTAATGTCAAATATTTTGACATGAACGTAAAATCAGATAAACTTTGAAATATAATTAACCAAATATTATTTCATACTGAAATTTATTCCATGTATGCACCAACTTAAATAGCTTAGCATAAAGACCTTTAAAAAAAAGTATCTTGTGACTCATTGTTGTTGTCATTTTCATCAAACCCTAAGTGACTTTCAATTTGACCTAAAATAACCCTAAAATAAACAAAACCTTAGGGCCAAAAAAAGTCCAAGTTTCTTTTCGAAAACATTTGTTGACAAGCTTTCTTCCAAAAAAAACAACTTGGAATGTTGGACAAATTTGTCATAAATGTAATTCATGTTCATTTCCCCATGTTTATTTACCTTCATCACCAACTATTTAGTGAGGTGCCTCTTTGGGCTACAACACAATGTTAATTGCCATAAGATTGTAGCACCAAATCCAGTTCCAATTTGTAATTTGCACAAGGAAGTTATCAAGAATTATGAGCAATTTCAAAATTCATAGCTTCTAGTTTTAGGCCCATCATGAGCAAACAATTTCACATGCAATTTGTAAATCCTAGGAGGGGAATCAAAAGGGCTTCAAGACTACAACTTCTAGTTCATGCCATGCCATCATCAACTATAACATCCTCTTGCCCTTACAGTTCATCATCATACATGTAAAAGAAATCTTAAACCCTGAAAATAATGAAACTCTTGGCTAATTGTAAATAGGCTTGAACTTTGATGGAATTAGGTCATGGTTTCAATTTATGTTTCAAATGTAGTGCAATTAGTTATCATTTTCTTTCGTTTCCTTTCAAGGTGCTTGTTGTGAGAATTATATCATTGGAAAATTAATTTATGAAATTAATGCATGGGATCTTTAATGATGATTGCTTATGTTTTTTGGAGTTGTGCAAAACAACTTTTCAAAATGTGTAAATGTGCATATATGTGTTTATTGTTTTTCCTTTAGTTGGCAACATTTGTGAGCTAGTTAGCAAATGTCATACATAGTTGTTGCTTTCTTTTGTAATTTGTATAGGATGGTATATCACATTCAAAACTTGATTAATTGTTGTGATCATTTATTGGTCCTTGAATGAATTCTTCAATTTTTTTTTCACGGATTCTATTTTTTGGGAAGACAAGGTTTGTGACCCAAAACTTAGAACATGAATATTACATGAATATAGGATAAAACATATGAGGTTCTATTATTTGGTTTTTACAGAAGTTCAATCCATAACTTGGTATTTTGTTGATTGTTATTTTCTTGCAATTGACCAACATAAATGAATAACACTTATTTTTGAATATGTAAATAAATTGTTGAGGGGTTTTCAAATCTTTCCTACTTGTGCCATAATTTCCACGCAAATTCTCTAGGGGATCACACATTGGGGGTGGAATTGAAACAAGGGGAGTAGGCTAAGAAGGTTTGTGATGTTTTTAATCCATAATGCATCCTTGCTAGTGGGTAGACAAAGTAAAGTGAACATGTTCTTGCCTATACATTACTTGGGTCATTAAGGACATAATGGATAGGTCATTGATTTAATTTGATGCCAAAGATACGAAGCAAAGGTTGTAAATAAGTTGCTTCACCATATAAGGGCATTCATTGTTTTGTTCCATGTGGTGCCTTTTTAGGGAACTCAAAAGTGATGTTTGAAGGGTTAACGATGGATGGGAGAAAGAATTCTCCTTGAAGTGTCTTACATAATAGATTAAAATCAAGGTAACGAAGAACTTGATGAATATTTAAAGACCTAAAATCATAGATCTATGGTTGTGCACAAGATGTGAAGGAAGTCATTGGCCCAATGGTGAAACTTCATAGCTTTTCAAAGTCACAATTGGATTGACAATGTGTTTATTTCTTGAAGTTTCAAATTGTTTGACAATATAGGCGACAACCATACTTTATGTAGAAAATGAATAGTGATTAGCATTTGTTCTTGTTGGGGGGAGCACTTAAAATTTGCAACATTTAACAATCTTCCTGAATGTCAACAACATAATAATTAATGTATATTGGAATAATGGGACTACCTTTAAATCTTGATATGTGGAGTGTATTTGGCATATTTGTCACTTCATTTAATTGATCCATGACATTGATTTCTCATGAAAGAAGGTATTCTACAAGATGTGAGGGTAACTATGAAGTTCATAATCTATAGTTGATTGTTTCTACTTTGCATCACATTAAATTGTAAGTGTTGTGTACTACTAGAATTTTAATTTTGCAATGTACTGGGAAGGAGGTTCCTTCTATTAATCTGTTTTTGGGTGTATTACTATGGTAATTATGATGAGTTTTACATTATTAGAATTTGGTGCATTTTGCCTTTAACTTGAAATTACTAGTGTGTGTGATATGGAGGATTACAAGCCAAGAATCATTGTGTATGCAATACACTTGTAGTATGGGTGCATGTGATAAATGCTTGATGAACATTTCTTTCCTCAAACCCATGATGACCCCTAGTTTATGCATTATGTTATAGAAATTCTTTGTGAAGGGTGAATCTTGCTTGCAACACTCAAATGAAATAAATTGTTTCAATGTTTCAAGAAATTGATTTTGAAATAGCAAATGACATGTATTTAATAATTTGCTAGATTTTTTTATAGTGCCAAAATTTGCATTAAAGATCACAAATTTGAAATTATCTACGTAGTTTTCAAAATAAGGTACTAATAAACCATACAAATTAACACATCTAATTTTCATGGAATTGAAATCTTGCCATTTCTATGTATTTTTAGGGGTCAAAAACATGTTCAAAATACATCTTCATGTATTGCCACATCAAAACATAGTTTCAAGGGTTTTTCAATTTTAAGCACTTATAATCTTTAATATATGGTCTTCCATGGATTTTGAGAATGATTGGTTTAATTTCACATATAATAAATGATGTTTTAAATTTGAAAAACCTAATTAGCAATTACTTCTTCTAGTCCATATATCAATAAATTTTGAATAGATGAAACATTTGGGAATTCAATAAAAAAATTGGGATACAAATTCATTAACATAAAAACATTAGAGATATTTGTAAAGTGAAGAAAACATAATATCAAGATGAGAACATAGTCAAAGGAACCACCTAAATAGGTGGACACTCTTTAAAACAATATTTTTCCAGTTTTGAAAAATCACAAGGGGAACACAATAGTTTGGATTATCAATATAGCTCTTGGAATAGGCTCCACTTCTTGCAAAGTTTCAATGCTAAAAATTTAATGCAAATCAAAAGTTTTGTTGTATGTTTAAAGCACTCAAACCTCTTGAGTGGATATTTTTTCAAACATCATTTTTCCTTATCAAATGTGCACCATTCCTTTTCAAAATTGGAAAGGATTGTAACATTGATTATTAACAAATTAAAATGAATTAAAATTGGTGATACATTTTTATAACACATTATTCCATCACATTTGGTTCAAACATGCGTTCGGCCCTAAAAATTATGAATTTTGAGAATGTTGCTTTAAAAATGGTTATTCATGGTAAAACACATGAATGTATTATATATATGTATTATGATATAGGATCAATATGTAATCAAAAATTTTTAAAATCTAACAAATAATAACAAACTAACTATGAAAAATAATAAATAATAAATAATAAGAATGCCATATGTCACATTCAATCCTTGGAAAATGACTTTACCTTGGCACCTTTCGCTTTGGTTATGTTTTCACTCATTAGTATCTTGCATTTGATTATTAGAGGGGGTGAGATTATAAAAAAAATAGTAAAAGGATACATGTATTGCACTTTAATTGGGAATGAAGATAAGATGAAAGTCAATTTACAGCAAAATTCATCTTTTTTCTTAAATGTCTTCACTATTTTTTTGCTTATTGTTACCATAATTATTTTGAATCTCGTGCATTAAATATTGTGGTACTAAATTTCACCCTTGATTCAATAAAATTCCTTGACTTAATTGATAATAATGTTTGAGGTTAAAATAAGGGGTAAGGAGTAAAGGGAGGACCCAAAAGCAAGGTCACTTTAAGGATTTCTCTAATACATTTAACATTTCAATTTTTAAACCTCATGTAATTCATTTTCAAAGTCACATGGGGATGCAAGATTTTTGAAAGTCTACATAAGCTTTAGCTCCTTTTATCATGTTAAGGATAATGGATAGTGGGGGCAACAAAATTTCAAAATCAATTTACAACATGCAAATGGGGTGAATGTAAATGCAAGAAATGGTTGTGCAAAGGAGCAAGGAGTCTAAGTCTTCCAAAAAAAAAATCAAATTTGTAAGTTAGGTGGGTTGGCAATCATCCACAATAAGACTTAACCAAATCTAATTACCTAGGTTAAAGAAAACATAAACAAATTTTAGGATTTTTCTTGTGTTTCAACGGTGACATGTTGGAATTTTAATTTAATATCTAAATACCGTAACTTTAGTAAATTATTTTTCATAATATGGTAATTTAAGCCCATTTTTTCCAAAAGAACTATTTTGTATCACTTGCACCTCCAATTTTCATTGTTGCTAGGATGTGAAAATTCACCCTAAAGAAAAAAACATTGATGTAGAGCCCTAGTGAAATTAATTCAATTTGTGAAACACATAATTAAAAATTGATTATATAATTTCATTTTTAAAATTCTTGATTGCACGTTTGATTTGAATATTGGATAAACTTCCATGTTTAATGTAACTAACTGAAGTCCAAAATTGTTGGTGAACAAGGGGTCAACATGTACCCTAATTATGGACTCCCAATGATGACCCTTGGGGTAGATGTGCAATTGGATTTTCCACAAATAATTACATGACTAAAATTCCAACATAGAAGTGTAAATTGTTTTAATCATGGAGATTTGGTTATAGTGTAGTGAACATAATGTGTAATCCACTTTTCAACTTCAATACTTTTAATTTGAAAATTAGAATGGAGATTTTTTTGTTAATTATGTAAATTGAAAATTTTGTTCTTGTTATTTTGTAATATTTGCAATGTATTGAATATAGATATCCATAAAACCATGCATAAAACTATAATGAGTTTGTTATGATCATTAGAGGAAAACTTGAAAAATAATCAAATACCATTTTGCAACTATATTCTAGTTGCAAAAAAGGTTTGTTACTTTAAATTGATTAGTGGTATTAAACAAGTTGCATAAGACATTAGTCACAAATGTGAATGAAATCAATGGTCAACCAATATTTCAACCATATACTATTGTTTGCCATCCATATATTATAATAAAAATTAACAATTTACATAATAACATGCACAGTAAGGTGCAAATGAAAGAGGCTTGGGAAATTTTGTTTTAAAAATAGGTAGTGAATTTTCATCATATGTTTGAAATGATTTTGATCATGACACAAGGCATAATACAAATATGCCACATGGCATTTTTTGAATTTTGACTAAAATAAATTAAAATCAATATTTAGGTAGGTAGGTGAAACTAGGTAGGTAGGTAGGTTAGTGTAGGTACTTCCTTAAACTATCTACCTACCTACCTACCTACTTAATTAGTTAGAGGTAGTTAGGTAGGCATAGGTACCTTCTTAAATTATTTAGTTTAGAGCCAACTAACTACCTAGGTAGGTAGGTTAAGGAAATATGTAAATTAAGGGGTTAGTTGGTGAATATCTTTAATTTTTTTCTAGGTTTAACATATAGGGTAAAACTCCTTTGTTTGGTTCATCTCAAATGACATGCGTTTTTTATATAAGAAAGTGTATGACAAGGCCTCCCATTATATAGTTCTCAAAATGGAAGTGGAAGACAAAACATATGGGCTAAAGTTTGAAGTTGTAACTAGTTATGAATCAGATTGCAACTAGAAAGTTTGTTTCATATCCTTTGTCCTTTCTTTTGGTTTTTTGAAAATTATGTAATTAAATAAATACTTATAACCAATTAACTAATTAGTTAATTATAAATTATTGATTAACAGCTCATATGGAAACCAAAAAAAAAAGAGTATATTAATTAATTAATAATTATTCAATATAATATTATATTAACTGTCGATTAACAATTAATATAACTAATTAATCCTTAATTAATTAAAAAATTGGTAGCCTAGCTAGGCTAGATAGGTAGGTAAATATAAATAAATAGGTCGGCAACCTAGGCTAAGTAGGTAGACAAGCGTATGTAAATATGTAAATTGTTAATTTGTTTAAATACGTACTAATATAACTTTATAAATACACCCATGGGTACATATCCCCATAATATCCTTAACAAAACATACCAAAAATACACATATCTTTCAAAAATTTCTTAACATATTTACGTATACCCTTAAGAGCTCTATGTTGACACCTTAGTGGTGTGATTAAGTTTGGTTCCATTTGCAACTAATGAAACATATTAGCATAATCATGGATGTCTAGCGGACACTTAGTGTAAAATTTGGGATTTACATGCATCAAATGACCATTTTTAGGGGGTATTATAGAGTTGTCCAACCTGATTTTTATCATCCTATTATTATCTAATTTTTTAATATATACATATTAGAACCATCCTATATTAATTATATTGATAAATTATTTTATATTATTACCTACCCTATATTATAGCTAAATTGATTATTTAAATAAAATGTGCCCTATTTAAAAACTAATTAACTTATAATTGTTATCCAACAACTAATATATTGCACCCCTATATTTTTACTCATTTATTTTCTTCTTCTTCTTTTCAAATATCCCCCCGGGGCATGGATGAAAAGCATAGTAAAATGTAAAATTAAGAAATTATTAGTTGCAAATGAAATTGTTGCATTTTGGAGAAAATTTTCTTTTAGTGAATGTAAGTGAAAATTAGAGGTGGGTCTAGAATGTGCAAAAGTGGAAAGTTAACTCATCTCACATCCATCCCAATAATAATTAATCTAATATGTGCATAGCTTTGAAATTTTTTTCAGAAATTAGAGGTTGAAACTTTAAATTAAACAAGGTTTTGAATGACTTTGCTTCCTAATGCCATATGTGGTTGATTATTTAATTAGATAAATTGTGATTGCAGAATTTTTCTATACTTAAAAAAATTTGGCATTAGAATTCTATGAGAAATAACAGTGGCCTCAGCCGTCTCTCCATGCCCCACCTTCCAGACCCATCTCCCATTCTCACTGATGGCTTGTTACAAGCAGTAAGTAGGCAAGTTAGAACTAAGGATATCTGTTACAAGAAGTCCTTAATCTTTCACATTTGGAGCAAAAATTCAACTTGGGTGCTCTCATTTTATACTTGCTTTCCAGATCGGTGCCTTTATTATTAATAAAGTTTGACAAAGTTACATCAAAACATATAACTTCAAGTTCAGCTCATAATTCTTGCTTGAATTAAGTTGGGCCTGTTACAAATTGCACTGCTTAATTATAAGCTGCAATACATACTTAGACTCTGCAATCAGGATCTTTTTTCTCTGGAAATGGAGACATGCCCAAAAAGATGGCTATGCTGATTATTAGAAGCCCGGGTATGGATGGATGGCTTCATCATCTAATGAGCATAATCCTTGACAAAATAACACAAATTACTTGTAACCAGGCACTTGCTAAATTAATAAATTTTCTTCATTAGATCATTGAATGTCACGAGTTGCCAGCGTCCTCAAGTAGATTTTGAGGCTACCCTGAGAAGTTCCAGAAGTGTTGGTGCTAGCAAATCCTGCACCAGAAACATGGAAAGAAACACTGCCCCGTCCCCACCCCCACAAACTTTAGTCATTGCATTCCCTCAAATTGCAGTTTCAAAGTTTAAACTGTGGGAGGGAAAAAAAGAAAAAAAAGAAAAAACCCAACCAACTTTGGTCATTGCATTCCCTCAAATTGCAGTTGCTAAAAAACTGAAATCTATGACCATTTAGGAGAATTCATACTGATGAGATCTAGCCATGTGCAGCTGTTTGCGATGAGGAATTTGAAATCAGACCATGACGTTTCACAGAATTTGAAGCTGAATGAGGTGATCCAGTGTGGGCAAGCATATATTAAAGAGGCTCCTTTTGAGCAAAAGAGAGACTGAATTTGGCTGAAGCAGGCTGCCGATCGAGAAAAGAGCAGCCCCCATTAGTTTTCAAGTGCCTTAAATTCTTGGCTCTGTAGTAGGCTAAGAAATTTCACAAAGCCAAGGATTTTCCAGTCACTGTGTGAACGGTAAATGTGGTAGGTAGAAAGAAGCAAGTAATTGATAAAAGTCTTTTAGCTAGCAGCAGCTGGGAGTCCTTTGGATCATATCAGAAAACAAAATATTGACGTCGGTGTAAGTTATTTAGACTCATAGCAGCTACTTGGTTACCATCGTCGTAGAGTCTTGACATGACTAGTGCGATGCATTTCACAGTGCCAGTACCAGTATGCAATGCTCTACAGGCACTTAGCTGCAAACGCTTTTAAGAGAGCTGGGAAAGAGCGGAAAATTATGGAAGAGCTAGTAGTGATCACCATTGAAGAGCGAGAAGGAGTCGCGGATGGAATCGATGACGAGTCCCTAGTTCGGGTGACCTTGATAGTCGTGGGGAGGAGGAGGGTAGGGAGTCGGAGTGTGTGTCGGCCCGCCAGGGTTTGCAGGGGCCGGCGCAGTCGGCTCCTGCGCCGGATGAGTGTACGACTTCAGCCCCTGCGAACGGCTCAAATACACCATGATGCTTGCTTGTTGCAGCACTCTCCTTCCCAAGCTGGTCACAAACAGCTATAAGCTAGTAACCGAAGAACCTGAATTAATGCCGAGTAACGAATTAGATCAAGTATATGTAGCTGCTAATTATTGCAAACCGGAAAGAGATCAAAACTTCTAAATAGGTAGGAACATCTCATCAGGTACACAACTCAAAACTCTCAAGTCCAGCAACAGCCGAGACTACAAGCCTTACTGCAAGCTCAGGCTAAAGAATAAGCGATCTCGAGGCGATGATGATCGGAGCTCACCGGTCAGCAGCTGGTCCAAGGATGGCCGCCGGTGTTAGCTGCAGCAAGCGTGAAAGAAAGAGTATAACGGGACTTGGGAGTCAACCAGCTGTTTGTGATCAGACAGCAATGTAAGAAAAGATTGGCGGATTAATGCTGAACTTGCTGATGACTATTGATAGTGCACTGTAAAAGAGACAAGCATGAAACCGGTTTGAAGAAGTTGGACTAGATCAGCAAAACTAGTGTCCGAAGAGAGAGACTTTGGTATACATGTGCGATAGATATTGCGGGAGAAGTAGACGAAAGTGTTGGGGATATATACGAGATTGTTGAAGGCAGGCAGGCAGGCAGGCAGGCACCCTATGAGGGAGAACGACGGGAGCATCTACCTGACAAGGAGAGTTGGAAAAGTGACAAAAACACAAAATCTAGCAGACAACAAAATATTCCCTCCCTTGTCAGACGGGAAATGCGCATGGATTAGTGGCTAGCTGCTGTGCTTCGTCCGGATGAACGGGGGTGATCAACACGAGAAAGAAAGAAAACTGCTCTTCCAACCATTCCTTTTTGAACATTCTTCTTTCCCATTCTTTCGAAATCTTCCTAAATTTCCACCACTAGTCTCGCACTGCTTATAAATAAGCTGGCCATTCCTTCAACTTCGTACCTAGCATTAGTGAGTTGTCGAACCTTTGCTTATCTCAACAAAGATTAGAGCTAATGGCCTAAGTGGAAATTGGGGCTGATTGCTAAGGCCCGCTTTTGACACTAGGAGTCAGGGCCAAAAAACCTTGGGGCCAACTTTGAGCATTTTTGGGATGCAACTTGGCCCCACGTTACTAATAAATGCTACATCATTGACGTCAGGATATTAATAGATGCTGGAAACATTGCCCCCAAAAGGATTTCAAATTGGCCTCCCAAATTTGATGGTATCCTTTTTTTCAGCCTTGGGGCCAATACAAGACCATATTGTTCAGCATTTATTCGTAACTTGGGGCAGATTGAAAAGGTTTTTCTATGTCAGCTTTGACTCCTAGTGTAAAGCCCTTGGGCCTGATTTCAACTTGTGCACCAATAGGAATGCTGGATTTGGGTTGATCATTGGCCCTAACTCCTAATGTAAAGCGGGCCTAAGTGTAGGCGTGATTGGCTTAGAACACCTCAGTAAGGTTGTTTATTAATTAGCACTCATCTCTTGCAGAGTCTTCTTACACTTTTATCTCTCATTATACTTTTTTAACATACATAACTAAGACAAGCTGTTGATGTATAGAACAGGCATCAAAGTGAAATGGAAGTTGATTTCCTCTCGTTGGTTCCTTTTTAAATTAGAGTTGATCTTAACAAGCTATGAATTCAAAGACATACCAAAATATTTGACACCCACTATTGAAACACAGCCTTCAAGATGTAGCAGTGCTTCACGGCATGTGATTCAAGCTGCTGGGCATTAACTCAAGGTTTTTGCATCATTCCTCAAACAAAAAAAACGAATCCCCTGAAGTAAGCCAAGTCTCCAAGATCTTAAAATTGTATTTTGCTAACTAGCTATACCCATTGTGAACTATTTGTGACTGCACCCAGCTAAGTTACTTACTGAAGTTGTTTTTTTTTTTTTTGGAGAAATTTTGGTTTTAGCCAGTGTGGCAATCGCCCATGGGAAGATGTAGAAAAAGTGACGATCATCCCTACGAAGATTTAACCAAATCTGGCTATAATATTAAAAAAAACAAAGTAAAAGTATTTAATAATCTTTCTATACTTTTGGGTACACAATGAAAAAAATAAAAATATGAATGTAGTCATTTATACTTTTTTCCGCTTCACTTCTGGAGATTAAAAACCTTCAAACTCAATTTTTTTTCGAATTTTTAATTTTTAAGTTCACTGTTTCACAAAATGTTACCAGTTCAAAAAAAGGCTGCTTACTGATCATCAGTGTTTTAGTGTATTTTTTCTTGGGGAGTTGAGGCAAAATTTCACACTCAGCTGGGGAGGCCACAACCAGCACAATAGGAGTTTTTTAGCTCCAATTGGCTAGACACTGCTCTTGGATGAAGTTTTAGGGTTTAGGGTTTGGTGCCAGGTTGTATCCAGTGACCAAGGAATTTTGGCCAGATTTCTACTGTTTAGGGCAGTTTTTTTGGCTACTGTTTTTCTAATGTTTTAACAGTTTCCTTAAATCTATTCGCCATTAAAGCTAAATCTTCTGTGGCATCGACACCATTCATGCTAAATCGCGTGTAGGATGATTGCCACACGTACCACATCACAAAAAAAAAAAAAAAAAAAAAAAATTGTAACTGATAAAGGATAATTGGTTGAAAATTTTTAATTTTTTATTAAAAGATAGGAAAAAAAAAAAATAAAAAAATAATTAAAA